>TARA_B110000438_G_scaffold62480_2_pt1 | contig 64251 bp, 49 predicted proteins | sample TARA_B110000438 | Tara Oceans TARA_B110000438 (sample SAMEA4398413) | marine metagenome | biome: Polar Biome; feature: [MES] marine water layer (ENVO:01000295) within the mesopelagic zone...; material: water (ENVO:00002006), including particulate matter (ENVO:01000060) such as...... | reverse complement strand
CTGGTGCAATTCGATATTACAAGGAAATTGATGCTTGGACTGATGCTGCAGAAGCTAATAACCAAAAAAATCTCCATCGACAAGCTGTCCTGAGGACAGCTTGGGATTCTTTCTTTCCAAATGCACCTGAGGGATACATGGAATTCGAACAGACCTGGATAACAGTGCGAGAAAATGCACTCGAAGAAGCAGGACTGATCACTCTTGGTGAAGGACTCTAGGTTGTAGGATTTATGTCTGAAGCAGTAACCGAAACGGATAGCCCTGAAGGCGGTTCCAGTAAGCAAGAAAAATCATTGCGTTACCGGGAGTTGTCTGAAACTTGGCGCAAGGTCATGGCTGCCATGACAGCTTGTTCAATTATTCTTGCTATTAATCAAATATTTAATCTTGGCTTTTTCATCGGTTATGTTGTGCTAGACAGCCGCTACATGTACATGATTACCGGCGTAATGCTCTGTATGGTATTTATTACCTTTCCTGCTAACAAGCATAGCTTAGCGCATGTTCCTTGGTATGACATTGCAATCATGGTGGTAATCGCAGTTATATTTTCTTACTACGCTTACTTCGCTGAACGCATCGTACTGGAGGCGTGGGAATATGCGGCACCACAAGTTGGCGTGTGGCTGGCTTTGGTAACCTGGGTAATTGTTTTAGAGGCGGGTCGCAGGGCAGGCGGTTGGCCAGTCTTTGCAATCGTCCTGGTGTTTTCGCTCTATCCAACTTTTGCAGCTTCTTTACCCAACGTAGTCGCAGCTTTAAGTATTCCAATTCAAGAAGTCGCAATCTTCCATATTCTTGGTGAGGAAAGTTTGTTTGGGATACCGATGCGTGTCTTTGCTCAATTGGTTTTTGGTTTTCTGGTTTTTGGCGTTTCATTGCAATTCACTGGCGGCGGTCCTTTCTTTATTAATTTTGCATTTGCATTATTAGGGCATTTGCGCGGAGGCCCGGCAAAAGTATCAATATTTTCCAGTGGCCTTATGGGTTCCATGAGCGGTGGGCCTATCAGCAATGTTCTAACCACCGGACCTTTGTCAATCCCGGCAATGCGACGAATTGGCTTCAGTAAGGAATATGCTGCTGGTGTTGAGGCTTGCGCCTCTACTGGTGGAGTATTTATGCCTCCTATAATGGGTGCCACAGCATTTGTTATGGCAAGTTTTTTAAACGTTAGTTATGTCACTGTCGCCGTTGCTGCAATTGTCCCCTCTGTACTTTATTTTTTTGGCCTGTTTATGCAAATCGATGCCTATGCAGCTCGCCATGATTTGCAAGGGCTTCCCAAAGATGAATTACCTAAGGTAGGAAAAGTATTTAGGGAAGGCTGGTACTTTATCGCAGTTTTTATTGCCTTAATCTGGATGCTGGTTTATTTACAACGTGAAGCAGTCGCCCCATTTTATGCCACTGGCTTATTGCTGGTGATTAATCAATTTACTGTGCACAAGCTCTCTTTGGATCGATTCATGCAGCTTGTGGCGCAAATGGGCAAATTGCTTGCTGAACTTGCAGGAATATTAGCGGCGATTGGATTAATCATTGGAGGCTTAGCGGTAACTGGAATTGCCGGCACTATCGCCAATGATTTGGTCTATCTTGCTGGAGAAAATGTCGTAATTTTGTTGGTAATGGGAGCGCTCACCAGTTTTATTCTAGGAATTGGAATGACTGTGACTGCAGCCTATATCTTTCTGGCAATTGTATTAGTGCCAGCTCTGACAAATTCTGGATTAGACCCGCTGGCTAGTCACATGTTTGTGATGTATTGGGGTATGCTAAGTTTTATCACTCCGCCTGTTGCGCTTGCTGCATTCGCGGCGGCTTCGGTTGCCAATGTTTCGCCGATGCGAGCCGGAGTTGAAGCAATGCGTTTAGGCGCCATCATTTATTTTGTACCGTTTTTCTTCGTATTTAATCCTGCGCTGCTGCTGCAAGCATCATGGGGTGAGAATTTACAAGCAATTACAACTGCATTGGTTGGAGTAGCTTTAGTGTCGGCTGCATTGCAAGGCTATCTGATTGGTTTAGGTGATCTTGGTAGTGGGTCGAGAGGAATTCTTGTGAGGATTCTGATAGGAATTTCCGGTTTGTCCCTAGCATTGCCAGCCGGCGGCTTGTTCGGGTTCAGCCAAATTTTCTTGGTCGTTGTGACTTTAATCTTTTTGGGCGCAGGAATCGGAATTCGACAAGTATTTTCCCTAAGCAGCAACTCAGGCTCGAAACTGGAGATCCCTCCTGATTGAGCGCAATTGACTACTTCACTAGCCCTGTTCGTCAGAAAACCGCTTTCACGGTAAAACTAAGTCCAAAGCAAAAACTGCTATCGTTATTCCCCGAGTGATCTCAACTAGTAACACATCAAACTTTCTAGAATTGCAGAAGTGCTGGTGTAGGCTACTTTGCAGAGCACTAAAGCAGGTTTAAGAGAGTCGCTCTAAGCGTCATAAATATTGATATAATAAGAGTTACGGACATATAGTGATAAGAATGAGAATTTTTGAATCACTTCACAGTGAAGGAGTAGGTTTATGGCTTATCGTAAAATTCTTACACTGGTCAGCTTGGCTTTAAGCATACTGGTATCTGAGTATGCTATGGGCCAGCTAGAGCCTAGTAATAATCGGCCTAATCCATATAGCGCCATCGACAATTGGGTGGAATTACCTGATAACCGCAATTGGGGTTCAACTGCTGGAGTTGATATCGACCCAGATGGGCGACATTTGTGGGCGATCGATCGATGTGGCGAAAATTCCTGCGCTGGCTCTAATCTCGACCCAATATTGAAAATCGATCCAAATGGCAATGTGGTGACAGCAATTGGCGGTGGGCTAATGTTATTTCCGCATGGCTTACATGTGGATAGAGATGGCAATATTTGGGTCACTGATGCTCAAGGTCCTGATGCAGAGAACCCGGCAACTGCAGGCAAGGGTCATGTTGTTTACAAATTAAGCCCAGAAGGAGAAATTTTATTGACCTTAGGCCAACCCGGAGTTGCAGGCGATGGTACTAATGCACTTTTAGAAACGCCCTGTGATGTCGTAACTGATGCTGATGGAAATATTTATGTGGGAGATGGTCATGGCGGACAGAACGCAGGGGCTGCTGAGGGTACTGTAGCTCGCATAGTAAAATTCGATCGCAATGGTAATCTTATTAAGTACTGGGGTGGCTGGGGATCGGGCGCTGGTGAGTTAAAGACTCCACACGCCTTGGATATTGACTCCCGCAATCGCTTGATTGTTGGAGATCGTGGTAATAATCGCTTACAAATATTTGATTTGAGTGGTAACTACATCGGCGAGTTTAAATCCTTTAGTCGACCTAGTGGCATTTACATAACCGATGACGACATGATTTATGTTGCTGATTCTGAGTCAGAATTTGATAACGAGCGTAATCCAGGATGGCATGCCGGCATCAGAGTGGGGAGTTTACTGGATGGCATCGTAGATTATTTTATCGACGGAACCGTAACCGCTTATCCTGAGGGGTCTAATCCAGAAGGTGTGGCAGTAGATTCGGCAGGTAATGTCTTTGGTGCTGTAGTTTCTGGTGGTGGAGCGATGGTTAAATCGTCTCGCAGATAGCTCTGAATATAAGGCTAGAATTTTGGTTTTCTTTGACTTTCATTAAACACCTAGCTTCTGCTGTCAGTCTAGTTTTAAAATTTCTAATGAGTTATTTTCTATAGTGAGCAGAAAGTAAAAAAACTATGTGGAGAAATGCCTTGGAGACTAAATTTCTAACAGCAATTCTTAGATCGTCAGCGATTGCCTGCGGGGCACTTTTAGTAATTTCAACCTTATCAGCACAAGGCGTAGCATGGGAATTAGGTCGAACTATTGATGATCAGCCTGATCTGCAGGGCGTGTGGGCTAATAATACGATTACACCTATAGAGCGACCGGAGGCATTTGCGGATAAAGAATTTCTAACTGACGAAGATATTAAATTTCTCAAACAAAGAGTCGTAGACATTGCTGAAGAAGATGGTGATGCGCTTTTTGGGGGCGGCGTTCTATCAGCTGCATTAACTGGCGATACGGTGTCTTACGACCCATCGACTGGGAACTATGATCAATCCTGGTTAGCGGATCGTAGCGTTCATCGACGTACTTCTCAAATTACAGACCCACCAAGCGGCAAGTATCCTTCGCGAACCGAGGAAGCGATTGCGATGGGCAATGCTGCAGCTCAGCGGCGTATCGATCACCCTGCAGATTCTTGGTTAGATCGCCCACTGACAGAACGTTGTATAAGTTATGGCGCCCCTTATCTTGGTTCGGGCTACAATAGTTATTGGCAAATTGTGCAATCAAAAAATCATGTAGTCATAGTGCAGGAAATGATTCATGACGTCCGTGTCATACCTTTAATAGAGAAATTTACTTTAGATGAGTCAATTAAATTATGGCATGGCGATTCGCGAGGCTATTGGGATGGGGATACCCTAGTAATTGAAACTGCGAACTATTCAGACGAGAGTGGTTATGGCCCAAAGTCTTCTATAAAACATAATGTGGAATACCTGACTCGTATTAGTGAGGAAGAACTACGCTATGAAATTATTACAAATGACCCCGGGGTTTTTGCTACACCTTATACAAGAGAAATAGTATTCGATCATAGTCCGGGTCCAATTTATGAGTATGCATGTCATGAAGGTAACTATGGTATGGAATACATCTTATCTGGACATAGAGCGGAAGAACGCTTTGCACTTGAAGAAGAGAACTAAAATATTATGAAAATAACGAAGGGCGTCAAATCGCTGGTCGCAGAAGCAGAAGAACAAGTCACTACACTCACGCCAGCCGAAGTGGATGAGAAATTAGGTCAGGTTGGCCTTACTTTGGTAGATCTTCGTGATATAAGAGAGTTAAAACGTGAAGGCACTATTCCAGGAGCTTTGCATGTGCCGCGAGGCATGCTCGAATTCTGGATAGACCCAGAGAGCGAGTATTATCGAAAAGAATTCGAAGAAACAGTCGAAGTTATTCTCTTCTGCAATAAAGGCTCCCGTTCAGCGCTGGCAGCACTGTCATTGAAAACCATGGGCATGACCAACGTATCTCATATGCAGGGGGGTATGACTCAATGGGTTGTGGATATAGGTCGTGTAGAGCCTCTTCCAGAACGAAAGTAATTACGTAACGAAATTTTGATTCCTTTAGCAACTCCCGTTTTCTGTTCCAAGAAGTGTCAATAAATGATCCTGCTAATATGGATGTTACGCTAAGGAAATCGCTATGATGTGGCGCTAAGAATAGCGCTGAGCTCGTGTGAACCAATTACATATATAGGCATACATCTAGAAAATTTAAATTAGGATGCATCGACTAATTAGGGAATAAATATGAATTATCGTTATATAGGAAACAGCGGTTTACGCGTTTCCCCTATTTGTATGGGTACTATGAGTTTTGGAACTTGGAGTAATAAAAAGGAATCATTCAAAATACTCGAAGCGGCCTATGATAGAGGCATTAATTTTTATGATACTGCTGAAGTTTATCCCGTCCCACCGACTCCAGAACTTGCTGGTGTCACTGAGGAAATTTTTGGCGAGTGGATACAAACCAAACCCCGAGATGCTCTCATTATTGCTACTAAGGTAGCGGGTGCCGCCTCAGGATGGTTTGTGCCTCCCGTGCGCCATGGTCTCACTGCAATTGACCGGCATCATGTTGAGGCGGCAGTTGAAGGTAGCCTGCAACGTATGGGGATTGACTATATTGATTTATATCAGGTCCATTGGCCGGACACGGTAGTACCCGTTGGAGAGTCAATGGAAGCTTTGGATAGGCTAGTGCAGGCAGGAAAAGTACGTTATTTAGGAACTTCCAATGAAAATGCTTATGGCCTTACTAAGGCAAACACAGTTGCAGGCTATGAAGGCCTTTCGAGATTGCAATCTATTCAAAATAACTTTTCATTGCTGAATCGTCGCTTCTTTGATGAGTTAGCAAATGTTTGTCGGCAGGAGAATATTTCATTATTACCTTACTCTCCAATTGGTGGCGGAGTATTAAGTGGTAAATATCAAAATGGGCAATTGCCAGTTAACTCGCGTTTCAGTGATTACGTGAAGGGCTCAAACTCACGTCAGGCGGAAATGGCTAATCGCTTTGTCAATGAACGTACTTTGGCTTCCACAGAAAAATATATCAAAATTGCAAAGCGCGCAGATATTTCGCCAGTCACTTTGGCAGTAGCTTGGAGTATGCATTGGGATTTTGTGGCATCTACTATAATTGGAGCGCGTACTGTTGATCAACTTGGTGAGGCTTTTGCAGCATTAGATTTTAGCTTAAGTGATGAAATAATTGAGGAATGTGATGAGGTTCATCAGCAACACCTATACCCAATGGGTTAGTGGGCTAGCGCTAACAGTTTTTATATGTATAAGCGAAGCACAGACTGTGCATATCTCACATTGCATGGCAGCCTGCCCTCGAGGGAGTGTTAATAATAATGAGATAGTAGTACGTCATCTCTATGCAGCTGAAATTAATAACACTAATGCCTTGCCGGATTGGGTAGCCTATCGGATATTAGAAAATTCGGTAGGAATTGCTTCCTTGTTGCCCCGCTGGTGGCAGCAAGATGAATTGCTTTCTAATGCCATAGAGCTTGAATCTAATCTTAGCCAAAGTAATTTTGACCAACCGGATTTGAGTGATGCACAAGACCGTGATTATCGCGTAAATGAAGTAGTATTTATTTCAGATGGTCTTGGCCGACTGGCGCCGATAACCAGTTTTGCGGATACCCCGTTTTGGGATGAGCTCAACAATCTCAGTAATATGACACCTTTACCTAACGATTTGCGGTCAGGCGCTTGGTCCCGCTTGGAGCAAGCCATAAATGAGCTAGTAGCCTACAAAGAAGAACTTTATGTAGTTAGTGGTCCTCTGTATGAAGTCCCTGGCGCACTTAGCACAGAGGCTGCAAACGGGGCTGTACCTGCGAGCTATTTTAAAGTGATTGCAACCCCTTCCGAATACGCTGCCTTCATCTTTGCAGCCGATCTACCTATTCATGCAGTTTTCTGTAATCAAATTGCTACTATTAGTCATATTCAAGAACTAAGTGGGCTTATTCTTTTTCCTGAATTGGATAGTGAGCTTACGCCCGGTTTATATAATGGTCTTCGTTGTAAATTGCCCTAAATATTAGTTGAAACATAGAAAGGAACGCAAAATGACTTACGTTTTCCCTCCTGCTCCGATTCCGTCAGTGCCGATCAAAGGATCCCGTCAATTGTTTGCAGTAAATCGAATTTATTGCGTAGGTCAAAATTACGGTGACCACGTTCGGGAAATGGGAGGGGACCCGAAAGCAAGCCCACCGGTGTTCTTCAGTAAGCCTGCGAACAGCATTGTTACCGAAAATCAAAATGTAAATTATGCGCTGGCTACTGATAATTTGCATTATGAGGTCGAGCTTGTTGTTGCTCTAGGCACAGGAGGTTCGAACATTGCACTTGAAGAGGCAATGGCGTGTGTTTATGGCTATGCAGTCGGTATTGATTTTACGCGGCGTGATCTACAGAATGCAGCTAAACAAGGCGGAAAGCCCTGGGACACTGCAAAAGGGTTTGATAAATCAGCGCCAATTTCAGCAATAACTCCCTGTGGGGTTGAAAAGCAGCTCGGTAATGCTCGTATCACACTGTCTCTCAATGGCAAAACTAAGCAAGATTCAAGTCTTAATGAAATGATTTGGTCGGTGGCTGAGATCATTGCTGAGCTGTCTAGATTCTTTGAGCTAAAAGCTGGCGATTTAGTGTTTACCGGGACTCCTTCCGGTGTTTCTGGTGTTAAAGTCGGAGATCATATCGAGGCAGAAATTGCTGGTGTTGGTGAAATCGCTTTTTCTATGGTTGAAAAGTAGCCCTTGAATTTTGACCAAACTATTCTCTCGCTTATATTACTGGCATTGCTGGTATTGCTGGTGTGGGGCCGTTGGCGATATGACATAGTTGCCTTGGGAGCGTTGTTTACGGCGAGTCTGTTTGGGTTAGTGCCGCAGGCTGAACTTTTTTCTGGCTTCGGTAATCCTGCGACGATCACTGTGGTACTGGTGCTTATAGTAAGCTTCGGACTGACCAAATCCGGAGCAGTGGAATTTGTTACGGATTTCATTGAGCCAGTGGCTGATAATCCCTTTCTTCATATTTCAGCGTTAACCTTTCTTGCAGCTTTTCTTTCAATGTTTATGAATAACGTTGGAGCCCTGGCACTATTGATGCCGATAGCTATTCAATCAACAAAGAAAGCTGGCCGTTCTCCGGCTACCGTGCTCATGCCCCTCTCATTTGGTTCGATCTTAGGTGGACTAGTCACAATGATTGGTACACCTCCAAATATATTGATTGCTAACTATCGCCAGCAGGTAACTGGTGAATCTTTTTCGATGTTTGACTTTGCTCCAGTAGGCGGAGGGATTGCCCTTTGTGGAATCGCCTTCATGCTGTTATTCGGTTGGAGGTTGGTAAAAGTGCGGGTGGAGTCTACCGGGTTAGAACTGTTTAAAGTTGAAGAGTACCTGTTCGAGCTAAAGGTCACGAATGAGTCCGATCTACTAGGTCAAACTATAAAACAGTTCAAGCAGACACTGGAGTCCAATAATATGGACTTGCTATCCATCATTCACAAAGGAGACCGTTTTCAGAATGTTTATCATTACCGAGGCCATGAGCTTGCCAATAATGATCTGCTGATGTTGCAGGGCTCTCATGCCGATATGGATGATCTCGCGACCACGCATAAATTAGAAATGGTTTCTGCAGAGAATGCACGTAATGAAATCTTGCATTCAGAAGATTCGCAAATTATGGAGATCGTCGTTACCCCGCAATCAACAATCGTAGGACGTACTCCACCAGAGATTCGTTTTAATCGCCGTTATGGGGTCAACCTTCTAGCTGCATCAAGATCTGGTTCGCCCCATCAAGGTAGGCTCAGGGAATTTAAGTTTGAAACGGGAGATGTGCTGCTTCTGCACGGAGATGCAGATGAGCTTCACGAAGGGATCACCAAGATGGATTGCTATCCATTGGCGCAACGCCATCTAGATATAAAGCGCCCCGCTAAGGCCGCTTGGGCCTTGGGGATATTCATCTTAGCCATCAGTATGGCGGCATCTGGATTGGTTTCTATTCAATTGGCACTCGGTCTTGCTACAGTCGCAATGGCGTTACTTAACATCGTGCCGGTTAGAGAATTTTACAACGGGGTCGATTGGTCCGTGGTCATTTTATTAGGTGCGATGATCCCAGTTGGTGCTGCCTTGGAGACTACCGGCACTGCAACTTTACTTGTAGATGGTCTGCTTTCGATTGCTAGTGGTTTGTCACCAGTAGTAATTATTGCATTCATACTGATTATCACTATGACTGTATCTGATGTTCTAAACAATGCTGCGACCGCAATTCTCATGGCACCAATAGCATTTAATATAGCAGGATCATTAGAACTGAACCCGGACGCATTTTTAATGGCAGTCGCTGTCGGTGCGTCCTGCGCTTTTCTGACACCAATAGGCCATCAGAATAACGCCCTAATAATGGGCCCTGGAGGTTATAAATTTAGCGACTATTGGCGCGTGGGCTTGCCGCTGGAAATAGTTATTGTTTTGGTTGCGGTGCCACTTTTGCTTGTTTGTTGGCCAATATAACTCAATTCTTCCTTTCTCTTCGTTGTGGGCCCACTACTGAAGATTATCAGTCTGCTCTTCCAGCTCTTCGAACTCAAATTCGAGGTCGATGCGCTTACAGTCTAGCCGCTCTTCTATGCGACGTCGAAGTTCCGTTAATTGAGTTTTTGGTTTTGGAGCGGTTCCACTAATATCCTCTTCTCTCTCTACTTCCTCCGGCAGAATCGCTATAGGATCAAGGAACTCCTTTGTTATTTCTGGCGAAACATCCCATTTTTGCTCTTTCATGGCACCTCTCTTAGCTGTCTCTGCAGATCTTCAGCTTGCTAGACCCACTGGAGCTCGAGTATTTCCATTTAGTCTCTGTTCATTTCCTATATCGTTAAGAGGGGGAACATTCTTCAGTAATTTTTTTAAGAAAAATTTCATAGGCAAGCGACGCATTACCACGAATTCTGTAAGTGGTATATATGAAACTATACTGAAGGAAAGGACTTATGAGTGCCGGAGAATTGACCCTGGAAAAGCTTTTGAGACGCTAAGAGCAGGCAGCTCTAGGCAAGTCCTAATTTTTCGATGGTTAGTCGACGTAATTCTTTCTTAGCGATTTTTCCTGAAGCAATGCGCGGCAATTGATCGTATTGAAAATAGAATTTTTCAGGAACTTTAAATGTTGCAATTTTTTCTTTTAGAAATCCACGAAGTTCTTCCTGAGTTAGTTTAGAATCATGTTTGATCATAACAGTCGCCACAGGAGCTTCCCCAAGTCGCTCATCGGGAATACCATAGACTGAAACTTCATTTACAGATGGATGTTCTGCTATGGCATATTCGACTTCAGCGCAGCCAATATTTTCACCACCTCTTATGACAATATCTTTTGCTCGATCCAAGATGACTAGAAATCCTAGGTCATCTAGTAAGCCAATATCTCCAGTATAAAACCAACCATCCTTAAGAACTTCGGCTGTTGCCTCAGGCATATTCCAGTAGCCTTTCATTATAGTTGGCCCCTTAAAACAAATTTCGCCAACTTCATTGGGTCCGAGTTCATTGCCGCCGTCATCGAAGATTTTAATCGCAGAAACTGGAGGAGTGGGTCGTCCAGTACTGTGAGGTTTAGCTTCGTAAAATTTACCAGAGATGATGGCTCCAATGGCATTAGTTTCTGTGAGCCCATAGCCAAGACCAGGAATTGCTTCTGCAGGGAATTTCTCCATAATCATTTTTAGATGTTCTGGTGGTCGTGGTGCTCCGCCACTTTGTACCCCGCGTAAACTGCTTAAATCAGTATCATTGAATTTTTGAGATTGCATAACTTCCCAGGCCATAGTTGGTACGCCATGCAAAATCGAAATTCTTTCTTTTTCTATTAAAGCTAACGCTTCGTCTGCGTCCCATTTATACATCATCACAAACTTGCGTAAATACACAAAACTTGCCAAGAACTGAGCATGACTTCCGGTAACATGAAACAGAGGTACATTGACTAATAAGGCGGGTTGATATCGGGGGTTCTCTTCGATCAGCTCTGGTCGTAATATTTCATTGATTTCTTTAACGAATCGCCAAGTGTAAAGTGCATTGATAATGCCACGATGAGTCGAAAGTACCCCTTTCGGTACCCCGGTGGAGCCAGAGGTATACATAATAGAAGCATCATCTTCGGGAACAACATTCAGCGCTGTGATTTCTTCTTGAGAGAGAGGCTCCACATCTTCAAGCAGGGAATAGAATTCGGGATAGACCAATTCTTGCTCAGGTTTTATAAGAATGACATCAATTGCTAGCGAAGCAATATAGGGCTTAAGTTGTTCGAATCGTGCCTGATCTAGAATGGCTAACTTACTGCCGCTATCTCTCAGTCCATATTCAATCTCCGTGCCTTTCCACCAGGAATTCATAGGTACGATGATAGCCCCCAGAATTGATATAGCCATGTAGGCAAGGCACCACTCAGGTGAATTTCGAGCACATATTGCTACTCTATCACCATGAGAAATATCATAATTCTCTTTCAGGGATCGCGCAAAGCGCTGAGCCATATTTAGAGTCTCGGCAAAGCTATAGCGCTCATCTTGATAAACTAGAAAAGTTTCGTTGGCTTCTTTTAAGCCGAGTTCGTAAAGCGTGCCGAGGTTATTCGGCGCTTTAGAAAAAACATCATATTCCTGGCCGTTGATATTTTCTTTATGGATGGCGAGCTCAGCTTCAGGAGCTTTGTGTGCAGCAACGATATCTTTTAGTTTTACCAAGTCTTGGCGAATTTCTTCTTCAGTCAACATAAAAACTCTACTCGGATTTTATTTCCAAAGTGACTTTTCCCATTACCTTTCTTTCAGTAAAGACATTAAAAGCATCTATATAATTTTGTAGTGGAAAGGACTCAGTAATTAGCGGATTTAATTTACCCTGGTCGTACATGTCCAAAAGTTCCCGGAAATTCTTCTCGTATTCATCAGGTTCTTCTTTGCGGAACCGTCCAAGAAATACACCTACCATTGAAGAACCTTTTAGCAAAGCCAGATTTGCCTTATATTCTGGAATTCTCCCACTAGTGAAGCCAATGACGAGCAGGCGACCATTCCAATTAATGCAGCGGCAACTTTGGTCGAACAGGTCACCTCCAACAGGATCATAAATAACATCTGCACCCTGACCATCAGTCAGTATCTTAACTTTTTCTTTTAACTCCCCATCCCCATAATTAAGCAGTTTTTCGGGTTGTAGCTGATTAACAAAAGCTAGTTTTTCATCAGAACTGGCAGCGGCAATTACTTTGGCACCCATAAGCTTGCCTAATTCAACCGCAGTTAAACCGACACCGCCACTAGCACCAAGTACAAGCAGTGTTTCCCCCGGTGCTAGATTAGCTCGTTGTTTAAGTGCGTAATAAGAAGTCGTATAAACCATGGCGAAGCTCGCAGCGGTTTTGAAATCCATACTGTCAGGAATTTTTCTCAGGCTTTGAGCTTTGACAATCACCTCTTCAGCGAGTCCGCCGAGTCCTGGTGTGGCCATTACTCGATCACCTACTTCAAAACCTTCCAGCTCTGGGCCAATGGATTTGATTATGCCACCAACTTCTGAGCCAGGGGTGAATGGCATTGGCGGTTGAAATTGGTACTTCCCTTGGATCTGTAAGCCATCAGGAAAATTAAGGGAGGCTGCATAAACTTCAACTACGGCTTCATTTTCCATAGCAGAGGGGGCATCGATATCTTCAAGGGTGAGGTTTTCTGGAGGCCCGAAAGAGCCGCAGCGTACCGCTTTCATAGGAAGTCCTTATTAGCAACGAAGGCGGATTCAATCATGAATAGTCCACAACTTCAATTACTGAACCTGCCTTTGATCAGAATTAGGATTTGTTGTTGTAGATGGGCCAAACGAGTATATTTAAAGCTTACTAATCATCAGTTAATTTTCCGTGAATGAGCCAATAAGAAAAGCCTATTTGAGCGCGATGGGGATAGATATTTATTATCCACGAGCTAATCTACCTGGGGCGAAACTGTCACCTGCTTATGAGTTTGGAAACGATGGCGATTTGCAGCCGGTGGAGATTCCTCAAACAAACATTCCCGAGGTAGGAAGGCAGGTCGTACATAGCGGAAAACTAAAATCGCCTGTTCAAAGATTAGCCAAGTCTAAATTAAATACGAAAGATGAAGATAAGCCGGCTGTCACTCTCGAAGAAACTTTGATTACAAAAGCAGATTCACCAATAGAAGAATCCAGTGATTTGCGCTTTGCGTTGCGTTATTACAAAGTGAGTGAAACTGTTGCCGTATTGGATGAGTACCCCCTACAGCAATCGTCAAATGCAACGCAGGAATCAGAGGTATTACTTAAGAATATTCTTGGGGCTTTGGGGATTAATGCAGATGGGCTTCAATTAAATCCTGAAAGTTTTATTTGGCCGCTAGCAGAGGGTTTTACTTCCAATGCCGGGGACGCTGTTGCGGCAAAACAAGCATTGCAAGGATTTCTTTTAGGGTGTGGGCAAAAAGATGGTTTTCAGAATTTATTAGTATTTGCGGGCTTAATAGATGATCTATTAATAGGCCCTGATAGTGAGAAAGACAGAAGAGACTACAAAATCCAGAATATTGATTGTTTTCTAACTCTGACCCATAGCCTTCATTCTATGCTCTCATTTCCACAGTTGAAGAAAGATGTCTGGCATCAATTGCAAGCTTTGCATACTAGAATTCAAGAAAATAAGTAAGCATTAAAAGTTCATGCTGTCTCAATCAGATAATCAACTCAATTTTTTCGCTCGCAACATGCGTTACAGCGACCTGGATCTAGTTGTACAGAATGAAGCAGCAGCCTATCAACATCCTTGGACTAAGCGCATATTCATAGATTGCTTACGTGCTGGTTATCAATGTTGGGTATTAGCAAATAAACAGAAAATAGTTGCCCATGGAGTTATGTCAGTTGCTATCGGCGAGTGCCATTTATTAACGCTCTGCGTTCATCCAGATTTTCAACGTCAAGGATATGGCCGCAAAATATTTGACTTATTGCTGGGTCAGGCCTACAAGTTTGATGCGGCAGAGTGTTTTCTCGAGGTAAGAGTGGGGAATGACTCAGCCATTGCTCTTTACAGGTCCATGGGATTTGCAGTAATCGGAGAGCGGAAGAATTATTATCCAGATAAAGGAGGTCGGGAAGACGCCCTCATAATGTCTAGAGTCTTGCCGTTACCTTAGAGGTCTTCACTCTTTGGATGATTTAGTCTGAGCTGCTTTGTGGTAGGCGCGCTTGAGCAGTTTTAAAGCTACGATTAGCATAAATGCACCGAGCATTATGGCTCCAAGCATAATAATCGTAGCCATAAAAATGCTAAACAACTCCTCCAAAGAAATGTTTTGCCATATTGACAACCCCCAAAGGCACAACGCAGCAATTGTTATTCCTGCCAAAATAGCTGCGGTCTTCTTACGAACGTTTAGTAGAGAAAAGATCAAAATCTGGCCTGTTGTTTAAGTTACTAAAGCTAGCTTTACAGTGCGGAAAGTCGCTACATCCCCAGAATGCGCCGTTTTTCCCATTTCGCTTTACTAACAAATTTCCGCAGTTCGGGCAACGATATGCTGTTTCTGGGGTTCCGTCATTATTCGCCAAAGTTACCTTGCAACCTTTTGAATAACCACTGCAAAACCAATAGCTTTCATTACTTTTAACCGCTTTAACCAGCCTGCGAGTACAAATGGGGCAGCGGAAGTGCTCATCGATATCCGTTGTCGGCTTGCCAGCAACATCATTGAGTGTATTGGTACAATCCGGAAATCCTGTGCAGCCCCAGAAGGGCCCCATCTTACCTGTTATCCGCCTCAAGGGTTTCTTGCACTTTGGGCAATGATGCGTTCGCTCTGGCAAGGCGGTTTCATCAGAAGCTTTCATGGGAATCCGTCAATCGGGCTAAAATAGCTGGCACTTTCTTTAGTTTCTAAACTTGGCTAAGGATGTTGTCAACAGCAACTGAGCCTAGATAGTAATTTAATTGTATGAACTCATTGATTTTTGGCCAGGGTTTGGGGTGAAAGACCTGTTTCAGTTCCTCAGGGAGTGGTTCGCTGAAGCGAAAGGGGGTATTAGGATCAATCGGAGGGCTCTCTTTATTTGAATTAGGGCAATTATGCTCTCCGTGTGAGAGTGATGAGGCCATTATTTAAAAGTGGTTCTCTAGAAAGATGGTGGCACATATTTGCAATATCGAATCGTTAGAATGGCATGACATAAATATTTCTAAATATAGAGAATGTAAAAAAGAATAACGAAGTCGCGCTAGTCGTGAGCGGAAGATACCGGGTTAGGGTGGTGGTAAGTAGGATTCAACGCGCTTATGCCAGCCGGCGTGCCAGCGCTGTTCATTCCTCTCGATTGGTGCATTGGCCACTCGCCTGCTGAGCATATGCTTTGCCGCTTGCACAAAACTGTAAAGAGTTGTTGGTGCGCTTTCCATTTCCTCTATTACTTGTTGTAAGCCCCAGCCCTGATTTTCATAACGTTCACTTGGAGTAAGGCCAGTTCCTTTGAAGTGAACATAATCGATAAGTGCATAGGAACCATAAGGTGGATGGCTCTGGGCAAGAGTAGATAATTTTTCTCTAACGGTTGCTTGTTGACTCATTGGAAACGTAGCAACAATATCATCTAGAGAGCGGCTAAGTCGGTTTACTATAAAATTAATCTGCTCAGGTTTAGTGTCCGCAAGAAAATTTCGTAGCTCGATGGTTTCAGCACTATTGAAGTCAGAATAGAATTGATCTCGTGATTTCCAAGGGGCACCTATTTCGGAAACTTTTGATGTTTTTGAATCGCTGTTTATCCAAGAAGGTAGTTTTATATTATCGGCTTGAAAAGAGGCTAGCAATGAGGGGAACGTCTCTTCGAAAGGAAAATCTTCACCCTGGGGGAACCAAATAAAATGTCCAATTCCTAATGACGGGAAATCTTCTCCTTGGTTCCAACTAGTAAGGCAATCGAATTCTGCAGCACATTCATTTGCAAAGATGCGCTCACCTAACCAGATGAAATCGGTTTCATTTAATTCGAAGATCTGGCTATAAGCCACATTCAGAGTTGCAAATTGGCCCAGCAATACCCCTAAAACCCAGTTAAATCTGTTTGAACTCGTTAGCATTTAGTTTTGTTCCTCAATTCTAGAGCAAAATTTACACTTTGGGCCTATAAGCCCAACTGAGACCCGAATATACAAAGGGTTTGCAGAGATTCGCATTAGAAAACGCCGAACCGGAGCTTCAAAAGCAAGTTAAATAGCATCTGTAGTTGAAGTTATCGGCTATTGTCTTCTAACCGAGATTTTCGAAAAGTGCGCTGTCCCAATATTGATTCCGATTGGACTGTGATTTGGCGCGATGCTTTTCGACCCATGAGAAATTCGCTGCTAGAAGATTGATCTTTAAGAACGACCGGTATTATAGTTCGAAAAACTTCAATAAAAACAGTGATAAACCGAATAGTGTTTTTAGAAAAACGCGTTTTACTCGGTAATTTATGCACAAAAATTACTTGAGTGTCATAAAACCCTTAAAAATAGCAGGTTTTATTTTTGCTCGACCCTTCTAAAACTCATAACTAATTGAATTATAGATGAATTATTGTTTGATTAAAAATTGATCAGACTGTGTTGTTTGTACTGACTTTCGAGGCTCACAGGTTTATTTTTAGTTTTATCCACTGACTTATCCACAGAATCTGTGGACAAAAAACAATGACGTAGGCCATTTTTAAAACTCCTTCTTCCTCAATAGCTTAGTGAAAATCCTTCTTAGTATTTTTAGCTATGACCTCTAAGTACTTGTGAATATTTCGTAGGCTTAAAAAAATTGTCCTTAACTTACTGCTGCATACTGCGGATCGTTGAATTATGGTATGTTGCTTTTCAATATCCTAGTGAAGCAGTGCAATGATAGAACTATCTAGTGAAGTACCATTCCTCTGGCGACTGAGTCCCGAAAGTAATGAAGGTTATTGTTCGGTCTCTATGGTGGTGCCTTGCCCCCCGGAAACAGAGATTAAAGACCTCACGATCGAGACAAGTGTTGTCAGTCTGTCTTCTGACAGCTCGCGCTCTGAAACCGAAGAAACCCTCGAATGGAATCAGGAGGATATCGATTTGTTTCTGCGTCTGGTTAATCAGCGTCAGCTGTTAAAAAATCTTCCATTGTCGGATACAGTCCGAGTCGATTTAACTGATCCAGATATAATCGACATTATCCATATTGTTGCGGCCGCCGGCTTTGGTGTGGCGTTTACATCCTGCGGGCTCATTAAGGAAGCTGACGGTAGTTTTCCGATTCACAATTTCGAGATTGGTTCATTTGCTTCTCTTAATACTCTGAATGGATTCATTCCCTGCGTAGTCGTTGATGTCGAAGATAATGATGTGGTTTGCGTACTCTTAGACGATATTGATGTGCGCGGGATCGAAGAATATGAATGTCTGTCCCGTCACGATTTATTATTGGTAAAGCGCTTGGACGTTTTGCATCCAGAATTTTCTGAAAATCGAACTGTGCCTAGTTCAGCGGTACTTCACTAAAATCCTTTCTAGCAATCAACGAATTTGATTATCCGGTCAGCCGCTTGCTCGACAGTAATTTCAATCGTGTCGATTACGAGCTCAGGTTTTAAAGGACTCTCGTAAGGGCTGTCCAATCCTGTAAAATTCTTAATTTGTCCAGCTCGTGCTTTTTTGTAGAGCCCCTTGGGATCTCTTTGTTCACAGACCTCTAGACTTGCGTCGATGAATACTTCGATAAATTCGTCATCATCAAAGAGAGTGCGGGCCATATCTCGTTCGGCTCGGAACGGTGAAATAAAACTAGTGATGACGATAAGGCCAGCATCCAGCATCAGGTTTGCAGTTTCTGCTACTCGCCGAATGTTTTCGACGCGATCGGCATCCGTAAAACCTAGGTCCTTATTTAGCCCATGACGAACGTTATCACCGTCCAATAGATAAGAGTGTCTGCCCTTCGCAATGAGTTTTTTTTCGATCAAATTGGCGATGGTTGATTTTCCTGAGCCTGATAAACCGGTTAACCAAATAATTTTAGGAGTTTGTTGTTTTATAGCGGCACGGCTCTGTTTGTCCACATCCAAGGCCTGCCAATGAACATTGCTGGCTCGACGTAAGCCATGGCGGATAGTGCCGTTAGCAACTAGAGCGGTGGTGTCTTTATCAAAAAGAGAAAATGTGCCAGTTGCAGGGCATACTGAGCCTGAGTCGTAAATGATAGGCTGGGTGAGGGCAATATTGGCAACGCCGTTGCTGTTTTTGGTCAGAGTATTAGCGGCAATTTGTTGTCCTGATTGCTCATCAAAGCGATATTTTAAGCGGCTAACAGTGGCTTCACTATTACCGCTTATCGCCTTTATCGTATAGGTTCTACCTGGCAACAGTTCTCGTTCGCTGAGCCATTCAATCTGAGCTTCAAACTGATCAGAGAATTCAGGTCGAGAATCAGCAGCCGCTATGATGTCATTAGGCTTCATGTTCACTGAATAGGTAAGGTCGAGCACTAACTCTGTTTTCGCCTCAGCTTCTGTGCAGGCAGTGCCGCCTTGCTGCATTTCAAGTATGGAGGTTTGATGGCCTGACGAGGCGATGACAACACTATCGTCTTTCATGAGCTTGCCACTGACTAAATATCCGGTAACACGGTTAGAAGACTCCACTTGAGTGACCAGAAAGCGCATTGGTTCCATGGTTCTTACTACCCTCTCCTATCTTAAGCTTTGCTACTTGGCCCGCTGATTAAAACGGCGCCCAACTAGCGATGAAGTAATATTAACCTTTTGAATATCAATTGCTCCTCCGGCTATGCCCCAACCCCAAGCGTCTCGCATTTTTTGCTCAATTGGAAATTCACGAGAGTAGCCGTAACCACCCATAAGTTGCATTGCTTTGCCAGTAACTTCTCTTGCTGTTTCATTGGCGAAACACTTCGCAATTGAGCTATCGGCTATAGAGGGTAAGCCTTTTTCGGCATTCGCTACTGCCCTATATAAGAGTAAACGCGCCGCGTCTAGTTTTAATTTCATTTCTGCAAGTTGAATTTGAACGGCTTGAAAATCGACTAATGGTTTTCCAAACTGATTTCTCTCTTGGGTATATTTCATAACAAAATCGAAGGCAGACTGAGCGACTGCAAGTGACATGGTAGTGTTTCCGCAGCGTTCAAGATCAAAGGCGTCCATTAACTTGCCGAATCCCCCTGCCGGGACGAGAATATTGTCTGTCGAGACCTCGACATTGTCGAAATACATATCCGCGCTATAGATACCGCGAAATCCCATGTGATGATCACGCTTGCCGAAGCTAAAGCCGTCGGTTTCTTTTTCTACAACAATGGCGCCGATTCCTTTGGCGCCCGGCTCATCGGACATTCGACAATAAACAACATAGGCCTCGGAGTGTCCAGCGCCGGAACACCAGCGCTTGGTTCCATTTAGGATAACTTTATTTCCATCAATAGTAGCTCTGGTTTTTAGGTCAGTAAGTGCTGAGCCGGCATCGGGTTCTGACATCGAAACCGCGAGCACCAGATCTCCAGAACAAATATTCGGGAGTAGCCATTTTCTTAATTTTTCGTTGCCAAAATGAGCAATTGCTAAGCAGGGACCAAAACAGGATTCAAAAACCGGAAAGGCTACGGCAATTGAGATTTTAGCGATTTCTTCTAGGACAATTACTGCATCGAGGTGAGAGCCACCAGCGCCACCATCATCGATACTTAAATTAATGCCAAGATAGCCTAATTTCGCGAAACGCTTACGAACTTCTAGGTTTGGCGGCTCATCAGCTTCCTCCACAGCCCTAGCGATCTCAGGTAGTTCTTTGTGTGCAAATTGGCGCACTGAATCCTGCAATGCGCGTTGTTCTGCGGACAAACTAAAATCCATAAATACTCTCCCTCTAATCTGGAAGTGCATCATATGCATGGGAGCTATCGGCTGCAATCCAGATAGACAAATTTCTAGAGGACATGGTTAGGGAAATTTATATAGAAATTACTGGTTTGGAGCCCTATTAATCCTCTGGAACTGGAGGAATCCTGTTATAATCGCCGCCTTTTTTCGGCGGCATCAAGCAAATCTGGTTGATTTAAACTCATGATGGCAGAAGCACTGCAACAAGAAATCCTGCGGCGACGGGTACTTGCAATTATTTCTCATCCCGATGCTGGTAAAACCACTATTACTGAGAAATTACTGTTGCTTGGCAATCTAATTCAAGTGGCTGGTACTGTGAAAGGCAAGAAGTCTGGCCGTCATGCTACTTCTGACTGGATGACCATGGAACAGGAGCGAGGAATATCCGTAACGTCTTCGGTGATGCAGTTCCCCTACAAGGAACGCATGGTGAACCTTCTTGACACGCCTGGCCACGAGGATTTCTCCGAAGACACTTACCGTGTTCTTACGGCGGTTGATTCCGCGCTTATGATTGTTGATGGCGCCAAAGGCGTGGAAGAAAGAACTATCAAGTTGATGGACGTTTGCCGTTTACGAGACACTCCAATTTTTACTTTTGTAAATAAGCTTGACCGAGACACTCTTGACCCTATCGAAATTCTTGACGAAATAGAAGATGTATTAAAGATTCAATGTGCGCCTATTAATTGGCCTTTAGGAATGGGAAAAGAGTTTAAGGGTGTCTATAACCTCTACACGGACAAAATTCATGTCTATCATCAAGGTCAAGGACATCAGATTCCTAAAGATACCCAGGTAGATGGCACCGACAACAAAAAAGTTAAAAAGCTACTAGGAGAATATTCTGAAGACTTTATTGATGAAATAGAGTTGGTAAAAGGCGCAAGTCATAAATTTAACTTGGATGCTTACTTAGGGGGAGAACTGACCCCCGTATATTTTGGAACCGCTCTCGGGAATTTCAGTGTGCGGGAAATGCTAGACGATTTTGTAAAGTGGGCGCCTTCGCCTAGAGATCGAGAAACTGAGTCTCGAATAGTTGCAGCAAATGAAGAAGCATTTAGTGGGTTTATTTTTAAAATTCAGGCCAATATGGATCCAAATCACCGTGACCGAATTGCTTTTATGCGAGTTTGTTCTGGTGAATACAGGAAAGGCATGAAAATGCGTCACAGCCGACTTGCGAAGGAGGTCAAAGTTGCCGATGCAGTGACATTCCTGGCTGGAGATAGAACGCAAGCTGACGGTGCCGTATCAGGAGATATTATTGGTTTGCACAATCACGGTACGATTCAGATTGGTGATACATTTACTACTGGAGAAGAATTAAAATTTCGCGGCATTCCCCATTTTGCGCCAGAGCTATTTAAAAGGATTCGTTTACAAGACCCACTTAAATTAAAGCAGCTGCAAAAAGGTCTTACTCAGCTTTCGGAGGAAGGTTCGACTCAGTTGTTTATGCCGCTGAGAAATAATGACTTAGTGGTCGGTGCGGTAGGGGTTTTGCAATTTGAAGTAGTGGCTTATCGACTCAAGGATGAATATAAAGTGGAAGCTATCTACGAACCGGTAAATGTGTATGTGGCTCGATGGATAGATTCTGAAGACAAGGTAAAGCTGGAAGAGTTTAAAAAGAAAGCTCATGAAAACCTGTCTGTAGACGGCGGTGGTTATCTTACTTACTTGGCGCCTACGCGCGTGAACCTGAGTTTAATGGAAGAGCGTTGGCCTGAGATCCATTTTCGCGCCACTAGAGAGCACTAGGTATAAAAGTCATGCCAAACTGTCATATGGAGTTTTCGGTTAGTGCTAATGATGGAATGGCTCGCAGGGGTGTTTTGGAGTTTCCTCGTGGCCAAGTTCAGACTCCCGCGTTTATGCCGGTGGGCACTTATGGCTCAGTAAAGGGATTGAATCCGCAGCAAATTAAAGAAATTGGTGCCGACATTATTTTGGGGAATACCTTCCACCTAATGCTGCGTCCAGGACCGGACATAATCAATCGCCATGGCGATCTCCATGAATTTATCGGCTGGGATAAACCCATACTGACAGACTCAGGAGGATTTCAGGTATTTAGTCTGGGAGACATGCGCAAGATTTCGGAAGAGGGGGTAAGATTTCGTTCGCCGATCGATGGTGCTGAAATTTTCCTTGGGCCTGAATCAGCAATCGAAATCCAGCATAAGCTTGGAGCTGATATCATTATGGTTTTTGATGAATGCACTCCTTATCCCGCCAGTGAAAAAACTGCAAGAGAATCTATGGAGTTGTCTATGGCCTGGGCTAAACGCTGCAAGCGGGCCCACGGAGAAAACCAGGCGGCATTGTTCGGCATCATACAGGGCTCTATGTACAAGAATTTAAGAGATGATTCCTTGGCTGCTTTGGAAGAAATCGAATTTGATGGCTATGCATTGGGTGGATTGTCAGTTGGAGAACCCAAGGCAGAGATGATCGAAATAGTGGAGCATTCGGCAGCAGCTCTTCCTCGTGCTAAGCCCAGGTATTTAATGGGAGTAGGGACACCAAATGACATTGTTCATGCAGTCTCTCATGGAATAGATATGTTCGACTGTGTAATGCCGACACGCAATGCCAGAAATGCACATTTGTTTACCTCTCGGGGCTTATTGAGGCTCCGGAACTCACGCTATCGTGATGACACGCTCCCGCTAGATGAGAATTGCAATTGCTATACCTGTAAGAATTTTAGTCGAGCTTATTTGCATCATCTGGACAAATGTAAGGAAATATTAGGTGCCCAACTAAATACAATTCACAATTTGCACTTCTATCAGCAGCTCATGTCTAGATTGCGTGCGTCCATAGAACAAGGTAGATTGAGCGCCTTCGCTAGCCAGTTCCAGAGGGACCAGCGGGGGTTAGCTGAATCCTAGTGAGAACCTGTGATGCGAGGCTAAGTGCTAAGGAAAAAACGTTGCAGTCGAGCGTTAGTAGAAGGCTTTTTGACTTGAAACCGAACTTAGTGCCCCAACTCTATTGAGAGCGCTATTTGGGTCGATAAAACTACACAGCAGTAAAGACAATAGACCGAGAGAGAATCCATGAAACTATTTTTTCCAGTAGCCTATGCTCAAGAAGCGGGCCAGGCCCAGCAACCTTCTCTAGCCTACAATTTAATTCTCTTTGGCGGTATGTTTTTCCTTTTCTGGCTTATATTGTGGCGGCCACAATCTAAGCGTGCTAAGGAACATCGTGAATTGGTTGGCGGAATTTCGAAAGGTGATGAAGTGATGACCTCAGGAGGTCTTTTAGGAAAAGTTACGAAAGTGAATGATGATTATATTGCTATCGAAGTCGCTGAAGGTGTCGAACTTAGAGTGCAAAAGTCGTCGGTTGCCGCGGCATTACCAAAGGGCACTATTAGTCAGATCTAAACTACTTAAGCAATGTCTTGTCACGTAGTCTATAACAACTCTAATTAAACTATTGTAAGAAAACTATGTTGAATCAGTATCCAGCTTGGAAAAACGCACTTATTCTAGTTGTGGTATTGCTGGGGTTTCTTTACTCCATTCCGAATATTTATCCTGACGATGAAGCGATTCAAGTTTCTACTGACAGTTTGAGTCTTAACGAGTCAGATATGGCGTTAATTACGACCGCGTTAGAAGCTGCTCAAGTAGAATTTTTTGGTGAAGAGGTAAGCGAAGAGAATATCTTAATTCGATTAAATTCTGTCGATGACCAGCTCGTTGCGAAAACAGCCATCGAAGACGCATTAAGTGATGATTATATTGTTGCACTAAATCTTGCTCCCACCACCCCTGGTTGGTTGCAAGCTATCGGTGCGGGAAAAATGAATCTTGGTCTAGATCTGCAAGGCGGTGTTCATTTTCTTATGGAAGTGGATATGAGTGCTGCGCTTGGTCGGCGTATGGAAGACAATCTGAGTAACGTGCGCTCTATATTAAGAGAAGAAAGATTAAGAACCCGTGGGACTGAAGTAGTCGATAACAATCATTTAGAAATACGATTTGCCAACGCAGAGATCAGATCTGATGCGCGGTCAGAATTAATTGATAACTTTCCAGATCTACAGTTTCAAACTCGTGAAGTCGGGGATTTGTTTATTCTCGATATGCGGACTCCAGCTGAAGTCGCATTGCAGGTAGAACGGGATACTTTGCAAGCCAATCGCACCACAATAATGAATCGTGTTGATTCCCTCGGCGTAGCAGAACCAACAGTGCAACAACAAGGGGCAGACAGAATTGTCGTAGAATTGCCTGGCATTCAGGATCCAGCTCAAGCCATCCGTTTTTTACAGCGCATTGCGACCTTAGAGTTTCATTTGGAGGCTGAACCAGGGGCTTCTGCGGTTTCTTATGAGAGTTATGAATACCAAGGACAGTTAATAGACGTTGATAACGAGGTGATACTGCAGGGTGACCGTATTAGCAATGTCCGTTCTACACTGGACCAGAATGGGTTACCTCAGGTTCAGATAAACCTTGATGCCCAGGGTGGTAATCAAATTAATCGTGTAACTCGGGACAATGTTGGCCGAATGATGGACATTCTGTTGAGTGAAACGAAATCACGTACTATCACTACCCTGGATGAAGATGGTAATGAGATAGAAGATGTTGAATTTTATGAAGACAAACGATTGATCAGTCATGCAACTATCATCACCGCGCTACCAAGAACATTCGTTATAACTGGACTAAATGCTAGAGAAGCAAATGATTTGTCGGAATTAATTCGCTCTGGATCTTTGGCGGCGCCAATGACTATTGTTGAACAGAGTGTGATTGGACCAACGATGGGGCGAGAAAATTTGGAGGCAGGCTTTAACGGAGTGTTAGTAGCTTCGGTGCTTGTTCTCGTATTTATGTTGTTCTACTACCGTGTATTCGGTGTGGCTGCAAATGCTGCTCTCATTATGAACATCTTGCTTATTTTTGCGGTCATGTCTTCTGTTATTCCTGCCACTCTCACACTTCCAGGAATTGTTGGAATCGTGCTGACTGTGGGTATGGCGGTGGACGCGAACGTTTTGATATTTACGCGTATAAGGGAAGAATTAAGTAATGGTATGTCGCCACAGCAAGCGATAGATGCTGGATATAACCGCGCCTTTACCACCATTCTTGATGCTAATCTGACTACCTTCCTCGTTGCGCTAGTACTCTTTACGATTGGTACCGGTCCAGTTAAAGGGTTCGCGGTTACCTTGATGATTGGCATTATAACTTCAATGTTTACTGCCATTGTCGGTACGCGGGCATTGGTCAATTTGATTTACGGGGGTCGTTCCGTACAACAACTTTCAATTGGGAAGTACAGGATGCCTGATAAACCAGGCATTAAGGCGGCTTAGAGGATCTGATTGGCACTATGCAATTACCTTCAAATATAGATTTTATGGGTGTGAGAAAGATTGCTTCAGTAATTTCTATAACACTCGTTATTGTTTCAATTCTCGCTTTATTCTTTAATTCCTTGCAATTTGGTCTTGATTTCACCAGTGGTACTTCTGTCCGTTTAGGTTACTCAGATACAGTGGTATTGGGCGAAGTCAATTCTTCATTAATTAATAATGGCTATGAAGATGCAGTGGTCGTTAGTTTTGGGTCGGATCGTGAAATTCGTGTAATCCTGCCAGTTGATGAAAGTGTTGAAGTGGTCAATCAAGCCGAGCAGGCTGCCGAAGTTGGAGAAACTATTGCAGCATTGTTGAGTGCTGGAAGTTCGAGTGACGTTACCTTGCTCGGTTCAGATTATGTGAGCGCGAAAGTCGGCGAAGAATTGGCGGAGCAGGGAGGTTTGGGCATGTTGGTGGCACTAGGCATTATCATGGTGTACATCGCCGTGCGCTTCCAGTTTAAATTCTCGGTTGGTGCTGTTGTTGCTTTAGCTCACGATGTAATCATCACTTTGGGGATTTTTTCCATATTTGGGATCGAATTCAATCTGAATACCTTAGCAGCTATGTTGGCAATCATTGGTTATTCCTTGAATGACACGATAGTGGTTTCCGATCGCATAAGAGAAAATTTCCGTCGAATGCGCAAGGGCAGTCCGATAGAAATGGTTAACACCTCTCTTAATCAGACGTTAAGCCGAACCATAATTACCTCATTCACGACGTTGTTAGTGCTTTTCTCTGTACTGTTTATTGGTGGAGAGACCACGCAAGGTTTTGCAGTTGCGTTAATTATCGGTGTGGTCATAGGTACCTATTCGTCAATTTATGTCGCCTCGAATGTCATCCTTTATATGAATGTAACTAGAGAAGATTTGATGATTCCAGTTAAAGAGGGTGCCGATCTCGATGGCATGCCTTAGTAACCCCGCGAGTTTCAGGTATCTATAACCTTTTGGATACTTGCTTTCAGTAAAGTTGAACTGTCTCTAAGCGATACAATCAGAAAGACCACAAGTGTTTTGTCGATGAATTTCTGCTTGGCCTGTTTGTTCATACTTGCTATGTTTTAACATGGCAAAAGGTAGTGCTTTTCAATGGCTTGGATTATGGAGCAAATACAGATAGTGCTTAGGATGTTTTCCTTGATTGAGGAACTAAGAGTCTTTTGGCTGAAGATGATAGTCTTGAGTGTGAGTTGCTTGCTGGGTATCTCGCTTCAGGCGCAACCAACGGATTTATTTCCTCAACCAACGCAGCTTAAGCCGGCGGTAGACTTTTGGATAAAAGTGTATACCGAGGTTGACACTCAAAGTGGATTTCTTCATGACTCTCAAAATCTTTCAGTTATATACACTGCTTTGGAGTTGGATCGACGAGTCATAGAGCGAGAGCGATCTCAAATCCAAGAAGACCTTCGAGTTCTGGCGGGTGGCAAGCGCAGTGATTTGTCACGGAATCAACAGGAGGTCCTCCAATTATGGCCAGCAGACGTTAGTAATGAAACTTTACGTACGGCTGCAAATAATGTCCGTTGGCAATTGGGGCAATCTGACCGATTTTTAGGTGGGCTTAGAAGATCGGGGGCCTATCGCGCCCATATCAACCAAGTGATACGGGAGAAGAGTCTTCCGCTTGAGCTAGGTGTACTGCCGCACGTCGAATCTTCTTTTAACCCAGGCGCTTATTCTAGCGCGTCGGCTGCAGGCATGTGGCAATTCACAAGGCTTACAGGTAAGCGCTTTATGCGTATTGACCATATTGTTGATGAGCGGATGGACCCTTATACCTCTGCAGGCGCAGCAATGAGCTTATTGGAATATAATTATTCAGTATTAGGGACTTGGCCACTAGCCCTTACTGCCTACAACCATGGTGCAGGTGGAATATCCCGTGCAGTCCGTCAAACTGGAACCCAAGATATTGAAAAAATAATCGCCAATTATCGGGGCCGAGCATTTGGCTTCGCATCCCGCAATTTTTATGTACAGTTTCTTGCAGTAATTCACGTCGAGAATAATGCACAACGTTATTTTGGCGATATTCGCCTAGATCAAGCGCCAAGTTTCTATGAAGTGAAAACCGATGCTTTTATCGATGCGGAGGTGTTTGCTCGTTCTGTCGGTATTAGTCTCGAGCAATTACAGGCAGATAATCGAGCACTCCGGCCAGCAGTATGGGAAGGCAACAAGAGAATTCCACGTGGCTATACGATTAAAGTACGTGAAACTGCGGTTTCGCCTGGCAATTTGTTAGCCAGAATCCCTGATGATTTTAAGTTTGCAATACAGACCCCTGATGTTGCCTATGTTGTTGAGCGAGGCGACAGTCTCTCTGTTATAGCGGGCAGGTTTAACACTTCTGTAAATCGTTTGGTGGCACTAAACCAATTGCCTAGCCGTCATCGAATTTCGATAGGACAGCGTCTCTTGCTGCCTCAAGACAATATCAGTGCTCAGCAGCTCATCGATCAAGCAGGTGGAAGTCCTCCAGAAGATGGAGAATATACAGTACGTAGGGGTGACACGGTTTCCCTTATAGCCGCTCGCTATGGTGTAACCGAAGCTGAATTACTTAATCAGAACGGTATTCAGGATCGAAATAGGATTTATCCAGGGCAACAGATAAGATTGCCCGGATTTGGTCTTGCCGCTGAGCAAATTGTCGCAATTAAAGCCAGTGCGATACCGGTTCTGTCGACTCAGGTACAAAATTTCGATGATGCAAGTGAATCAGTCCCTGAGGGCGTGATCCCACCGTCTGTTATCGAAGCAACAACCAGTGAAGAGGAAGTTGCGAATTCCAGTCCTGAGCTAACTCAGCTAGCACTTAATGCGACAACAGAAGAAGTTCTTCCTCCAGCGGCAGTGCTTCCGGATAACCAAGAGTTAGAAATGCCAGTTACTCCAGAGGAAGAAGCTGCCGTTGCATTGGATCCAACACTGGATGTTAGTGAAAGTAATGAGCAGTTAGCTGAAGCGCTTTCTGCCGACCCTTCAGACTACACTGTGGCCAGTAACAACTCAGTAGAAATTCAAGCGTCTGAAACCCTTGGCCACTACGCCGACTGGCTAGGCGTTCGTGCTTGGGATTTACGTCGTCTGAATAATATGGCTTTTAGGGATCCTGTAATCATTGGTGATCGACTGATACTTGATTTCTCCCGCATAAATATTCCGGAGTTCGAATTGGGACGCCGGGAATATCACTCGACTCTGCAACAGGAATTCTTTAGCAATTACCGAATTCAAAATGTTGAGACTTATCGTGTGCAATCTGGTGATAATATTGGTGGCATTGCGAGAACTCAATATTCCACGCCTGTGTGGTTGCTGCGTCAATATAACCCAGGGCTAGATTTTAATCGGATTCAAATCGACCAAGAGATTATATTCCCGGTTTTAGAGCAAGTTAATTAGCCAAAACTAAAAAGTTCAGAGTACGCGGTTCGTAATCCTTCTGTGGTAAACCTTGTTAGATCTGCTTTAGGAAGAGCGCTTCCGTCTTTTTTCAAAGCCAGCAAATGTTTTAGACGTTGCACGATTAGCTGAGCTGTATCAACGGTAGTTAGTTCATTGTCGTAAAGAAAGTCTGCCGGCAGATATTCGGGGTAAGCGAGATCATTGGGGGCGAGGGGTGTGCAGTCAGCAAGGCAGGCTTCCTGGAGTGCCAGCCCCTGAAAGTCATGCATTGCAGTGGATAAGATTACGTCGCAGCGAGCAAGTAGATCATAATATTCTCGTTCTTCTCTTATGAATCCATAGGCACCTGCTTCTATGGCTAGACTGTGTGTGTATTCACTTAACAAACTTTTTATTTGATCGAATGCCGGTGGTTGTTGGCGAAACTTTTCGCCAACAACATGAAATCGAATAGGTAAATTTTGTTTAATCACCAATTCTATTATAGCTAATAATAACTCTGGTCCTTTGTCATATTCCCAGCGATGATTCCAAACAACCTCTAGTAATTCTGAGGTAATTGGTGTCATGGCTTGTGTTTGGGGGATTTCAATTGGGACCGGCACTACTACGGCACTTTCTAGTTTTTCGATAATTGAAGGTGGGAATTTATCCGGCAAAATATTAAAAAGATTCCTGGCACCATTAATGAAAGTCGATTTATTGAAGGTAGTGTTAAAGACAATCTTGTCTGCACATAAAGCCGCATAAATTGGAACTAGTAGGGGTTCAATATTTGTAGGTTTCCTGTCTTCTTTCTGTTGTTTGTTGTTCGGATAAGCAAACTGATTTTCATGAAAATAGACGATTGTAGGCACTCTGGATAATTGCGGAACTAATCCACGTAAACTGCTTAAATCCGTCATCGACGTTGCTAGCAAGAAAACATAGTCGGCGCATAATTCATCTCGATTATATGAGGCCCAGTGCAAGCTATTGCTGCGTATGCGCCAACTAAAGTTGCGCGGGGGTAAAGCTAGTTGCTTCCAATGAATTTCGGGAAACATTGATACAACTCTTTGGCGCCAGAGTTTATGGCTTCTGGCATCATAGGCTGATAGTAACAGGGCCTTATTGTTCAAAATTTTGTAAAATGGGCATTAAAAAGTTAGCCTTAGTTTGCTTTTTTATTAGCAAAATAAAAAATTTCTAACACAATTTCATCAAAGATTATCCGAGGATAGGAATGAATATTAAATTGCATGGAATGTATCTAAGCAACTATTACAACGTAGTTAAAACAGTATTACTTGAAAAAGGCATCGTATTTGAAGAAGTTAATCAAAGCCCTTCGCAAGAAGACGGTTATTTGGGCAAAAGTCCAATGGGGAAAGTGCCTTGCTTAGAAACAGAAGCTGGGTATCTTACGGAAACTTCAGTAATACTGGAATACCTTGATGATTTAGGTGAGGGGCGATCTTTTTATCCAGAGGGTAGATTTCAAAAAGCAAAGGTTAGAGAGCTGATTCGCTATCTGGAATTGTATATAGAATTACCTGCCAGACGACTTTATGGTGAAGTATTTTTTGGCAAGCCTGAGAATGAAGTTTTACAAGCTGAAGTAAAATCAATACTAGAAAAAGGTTTTACGGCATTGTATCGCATTGCAAAGTTTGGCCCATACCTGGCGGGTGATCAGGTTACTTATGCGGATTTCTATGCGCATTTTGCGTTATCGCCAGTAACTCGTGTCTGTAAAAAGGTTTGGGGTTGGGATGTTCGCAGGGACAACCCTGCATTCAAAACGCTGATCGACTTGTTATCGGAAAGAGAGTCTGTGATAAGAGTCCAGGCAGATCAGGCGGCTGATTCCTGACCTGCGGTTAGTTGGAATTGTGAATAGATCAATGAGCATCTTGTGAGCTAAGAGTTTTGCATTCTTTCTAGCACGCCAATATTTGTCGACATATCCAATATTGTATCGATGTTGCTGGCGATGTCTTCAGCGCTAGCGCCGACTCCTAGGTCGACACCGGTATTTTCCCTTACATCAGCAGAGTAATAACGGCCGCCAGCCGCCTGGATAATTCGGCCGTTAGGGGCTTTGTCGCTGCACAAGTAAACGACGGCTGGGGTCACTCGCTCAGGTGCTAGACGTTCTGCGCTATCCTCAAAACCAGGCAATTCAACCGTCATTCGCGTTGCGGCAATGGGTGCAATTGAATTTGTGTGGATATTGTATTTAGCGCCTTCAAATCGCAATGTATTCATGAGGCCGACTAAGCCGAGTTTGGCTGCTCCATAATTACTTTGTCCGAAATTACCGAATAAGCCAGATGTCGACGTAGTCATGACGATACGGCCATAGTTTTGTTCTGTCATGATGGGCCACGCCAGTTTTGTACAGTTCAGGCTGCCATTCAAATGCACATCGATGACGGCATGCCAGTTTTCAACCTCCAATTTAGCAAAGGTCTTGTCTCTCAAAATGCCAGCATTGTTTACCAATATATCTATGCGACCCCAATTGCTCATGGTTTCATCGATCAACCCTTGAACGGCGTCCAAATCAGTGACTGAAGCCGCATTAGCAATGGCAATTCCGCCATGTTCATTGATTTCCTGCGCTACGTCTTCAGCAGCAGAAACCGAGCCGCCGCTCCCATCAACACTGCCACCTAGGTCATTAACGACGACTTTGGCACCGCGACGTCCTAGTTCTAAGGCGTGTTGCTTTCCTAATCCGCCTCCCGCACCGGTTACTATGGCAACTCTGTTTTCAAAACTAATGCTCATTGTTGTTCCTCTACTATCTAGAAATTATTTCTAATGAAAATTTGGACTGAAATACTGAACCTAACACGAAGTTGTTTGATTCTATGCTGCTAGCCTGAATGGCGCAATTTACGACACCTTTTAGATATCTTACACGCAGGAGTGGCCTTATGCTGGGAATCCGCTATCATCTGCGGCCAGGTTTTTAGTCGCTTTCGGGTATGGGCAATTTTAAATGGCATTAGGAAAGATTCTTGCATGAATGATATTGAACCGGTTCCTGCCGCCACTGTTGTATTGGTGCGTCAGTCTCAGGATGCGCCTGAATTAGAAGTTTTGTTACTGCAGCGAAACTCTCGTTTGGTATTTCATGGGGGTCATTGGGTGTTCCCTGGTGGTCGTATAGATGAGAAAGACTATCAGGATTCGGCTCCAGGATTAGAGTATCCAGCAGCTCTGCAGGCAGCTGTCCGCGAAACCAAAGAAGAAGCCGGACTAGATATTGATGCAGATCAGTTAATCCATACTGCCCATTGGACTACGCCTCCAAACCTGCCGCGTCGCTTTTGTACCTGGTTTTTTATCTGTCCTATTTTTGAAAAGGTCTCAGTGTCTGTTGATAATGATGAAATCTTAGATCATCGATGGATTTCGCCAAAAGCTGCAATTGCAGATGCAAAAGCCAAGCGTTGGGTAGTACCTAGACCGACCTTGACTACTTTGTCAGATATTGTAGATCACCAAAATCTGGCGGAATTAGTGGCAGCTGTAACAGTCAGTAACATCCGAGTTTTCCCCAAGGCGTCCCAGTACTACCGCCCAGCTGAAATGGGTTGCCCTGATTAGCTGTAAATTTATTTTTTTGTATTTTTCCTTGAGTATCATAGAGTGCTTAATGAAGTGCGTTTCTCACTATTTTCGACCAAAATTACGTATTACTCCGACTAACTGATTTGCCTGAGATTTTGTCCGTATTCTAGCCCTTAATTCCTTGCTTTTCGGGGTGGGTTAATGGGATAGTTAAGGTCGAAAGTTGAATCAATCTGCTTAGGCTTGCGGCCTGTGGGGATGGGGTTTTCTTCCTACACCAGGTTGAAAAGTCATTACAATGGCCGCTGGACACTTTAGTAGATAATCGAGGTCAGTTAGCGCGATAACCTATCTACAATAGAGTCTTTATGTCTTCACCCACTTTTGAAAGTTTACGAACCACACTTAAAACCCTTCGACGAAGGCGAAGTAATTTATTTATCCTTAAGCAGGTAAGTTATTTTGCAATCGCTGCTTCCATTTTTGTTTTGTTTGCGAGTGCAACAGTAGCCTGGTTGAATTTAGATAAAACCGGAACAATATTTCTTTTTATTCTTTGTTTGTTGGCGGTTATTCCGCTTGCTTGGTGGTTCGCTAGTATTCTTACCAGGCGACATACCGATGATCGAAGGCTCGCTCACTATGTCGAAGACCACATTCCGGATCTCGAACAGCGGCTTTTAACTTCATTAGAGTTTAATGAGGAAGATCTTGTTCACGGAAGGGCTGGTGTTTCCCAGCAATTTATTCAACAGCTTTGGGTTGATGCCCAAGAGCATGTGCAGCAACAGCAGCGGGAAGTAGAAACTGTAGCCCCTGCTAAAGCAAGTTGGATTTCATTTGGTTCGGCTGCTGCGGTAGTCGCGATAGTGATTGCTCTTTTTGTTAGCTCTGATGCCCTGCTAAATGCGGGTAGCCGCCTGGCTTGGCCATTCTCAATTGATGAGCCCATCGTTATCGTTTCAGTGCCTGCTGATATTGAGATCAGTGTCGAGCCAGGTGATTTGGAAATGCAGCGAGGTGACAGTTTGACCATCATCGCTCAAGTAAAAAACGCCATCCCCGACACGATCAATTTGCGCTTGCAAGATGATAATTTGAACTGGCGTGACTATAGGATGGCGCAAGACGGTAGCGGAAGTGAAAGTGCTACTTATAGCTATTTTGTCCCCTCGTTAGATGAGGACACGACTTATTACGTAACCTTTCAAGAGCGCGGCGAGCAAAGTTCTCCGCAGTACGAAATTAGTTTGTTCGACTTGCCTCAAATAGAGCAGATCGATCTGGCCTTTGAATACCCTGATTACACAGGAATCGAAGATATTATCGAGGAAGATAGTGGTGACATGGTTGTGCCGGAAGGGACGATAGTTGATTTAAAAGTGACTTTTAACAAAGCAATTTCTGTAGCAAGTGTTGAATTTGAAGAAAGTTACGGCAGCGCTGAGGATGAAGAAGAGATTAATTCCGCTGTTAAATATGAGGATCTGGACCTAACACTAGAAGGGAATGTTGGCGTTACAAAATTTACGGTGACTCAAGATGGTATCTATCGAATTAGGGCAACTGACTTTTCTGATATGCAAAGTCAGAATCCCCTTGATTATTTTATCCGTGCAATTGAAGACAGCCCGCCAGAACTTGCTCTCATTCGTCCTGGTAAAGATGAAGATGTCATGCCTTTGGATGAGGTGATATTAGAGATAGATGCGTCTGACGACTATGGACTTTCCCAGTTTGTCTTAAATTATAGTGTGGTTGGGACAGAAGAAGTGGAAGTAAATTTTCTTCCAGAGACTAACGTGCGCAACGTCTCTGGAAATGAACTTATCTATCTAGAAGATTTAGGGGTCGAGCCTGGGGATTTTGTCAGCTACTTCTTAACCCTTGCGGACAACAACGGACTAGAAGGTCCTACCGAAGTTATTTCTGATATCTACTTCTTGCAAGTTATTCCGACAGATCAAGAGTTTCGGCGGAATTCTGGTGGCGGTGGCGGTGGCGGTGGCGGGGGCGGCCAAGGAGGTGACGATTCTAGTGCATTGGTATCAATACAGAAGGACATTATTGCGGCAACTTGGAAACTAAAGAACAGACAAAGTAAGGTTTCACCTGATGAATTTAGTTCAGATGCTGAAATAATTGCTGAGTCTCAAAAAGACGCAACTGGGCGAGCAAGAATGTCAATTGACCGATTGGCAGAACGCCTAAATTTTTCTGATGACACGTATGATTCCGCAGTTGAAAATCTTTCACTGGCAATTGATCAGATGAATGCGGCTGCTAACGAACTAGATCTCGAGCAAATCACAAGCGCCTTACAGCCTGAGCAATTAGCACTGCAATATATATTAAAAGCAGAAGCCAGTATTAACCGCACTGATATCAGCATGCAGCAAGGCGGTGGTGGCGGTGGTGGCGGTGGTGCCCAACAAGAACGCGACGACCTTCGAGAATTGTTCGAAATGGAAATGGGCCAATTAGAAAATCGCTACGAGACGCCAAACAGCAGTCGTGGCTCTTCGCCTGAACAGCAAGAAGAAGAAAACAAATTAGAAGAATTAGCACGACGTCAGGAAGGGTTAACTCGAGCACAACGAAATCTTGCTCGACGAGAAGAGCAAATGACTGAGGAGCAGCGAAGACGTGAACTTGAGCGATTAATGCGTCAACAAGAACAGCTAAGTCGTGAAGTTCAGCAATTGGCGCAGCAGAATAATCAGCGCCAGCAAAATTCCCAACCTCAGCCATCCCAGAATGGTCAGCAGTCTCAATCCCAGGCTTCTCCTGGTGGTAGCTCTAGCGGTGGACAGCAACAGCAACAGCAAACTGCCTTGCAGCGGGCTGCACAACAAATGCAGGAAGCGTCAGAAAGCGAAACTGCTTCCATTGCAGCCGCTAGAAGTCAGAAGGCTCTAGAAAATATACGGGAACGGCAACGCGAATTAAGCGAACAGGGTGATCGCTCTGTCAATCAATTGGCACAAAATCTCGGCCAGCGCGGACAGCAACTGTTGCAGCAACAAAGGCAACTTCAAGAAGAATTAGAAAATACTTCGCGACAACAAGGCCTTGGTCAAACCCGTCAGTCAGTGAGAAATTCTGATGAATTACAAGACTTAGTAGAGATGCAACAACAACAGCAAAGAGACCTTGAAGAGATCGAAGACATGCTTCGGGCAATTATCGCTCGTGGGGATAATGATGATCAGCGCTTGATGTCGCAGGCGCAAGAAGCATCCAGAGACTTAAGGCCAATTCGAGAAGAAATGCAAACCAGCAATAGAGTGTTACGTAATGGTATGGTAAATCTTTCTGTTGATATAGAAGAAGAAATCGTGGATCAGATCGAAGAGTTCGCCCAACAACTTGCCGGTCTCAACCCAGCTAACACTAATTCACCAACAGATCAGATTGCTCGGGCAGCGCGAGATGCTGAAGAGCTGCGGGAGCAGATCGAAAATCTTGAACAACAGGCCCGCGCTTTTAATGGAGAAGAACAGCAAGCTGGAGCAGGTGCGCCAACAGTGCGGGAATTGCGTGATCAGTTAAATCGCTCTCAGCAACTTGCAGAAAACCTGCAACAACAACTGCAGCAGCAAGCCCAAGCTGGCGGACAACAACCAGGTTCGCAATCCGGCGGGCAACAACCAGGTTCGCAACCCGGCGGACAACCTGGCCAGGCCGACGGGACTGGCGGGCGGCAACAAATTGGTGGTGCCCGCGGAGAAGGTCAGGACAGAGCAGGTACTGGTGGCCGAATTACTACCGATGGTAATAATTTGCCCTGGGGTAATGCTCGTTCAATTCGTCAAATTTTGACTCAACAAAACATCGAGGATTTCCTCAATCAACCAGAATTATTCCGAGAACTATTGGATCCAATTATCGAACTGGAAGGTGCTCTTCGTGCTCAGGCTGAACTTGATGCAATCAATAACAAATTGTATGCCAGCTTAGAGGAAGATATCCCAGACGAGTATCGCGATTTAGTTCAAGAATACTATCGTGTGTTGTCAGAGAATCAGGGGTCTGAAAACCAGGCTCAGTAGCAATGCAATACACAGAACCCAATATACTTACGGCACTCGAAGAAGGCACATTTAGTTTTGCCTACGGCATCAGTCCGTTGCTTTTTGGATTGTTAGTATTGCTGATAATTATTGGCGTCTGGTTTTCTTATTACAAAACTACCAGACCGCTAAGCTCTGTATGGAAATCCTTTTTCGTAGCGACACGTTCTAGTGTGTTGATTATCATTTTATTCTGCCTATTGAGACCTGTCATAACCTCTATGCAGGCTGCACCTCAGGAAACTTACCTGGGAGTGCTAATTGATGATTCTCAAAGCATGGCTATCTCTGACCTTGCTGGAGGGCAAACACGGCAAGCTGCCGTTGCCGAATTTTTTTTCGATGATGGTTTAATTGATGATCTTGCTGAGTCCTTTCAAATACGAACCTTTCGGTTTGATAAAGAAACGCAGCGAATATCTGGCATTGATGGTTTGAGAGAAGAAGGAACGGCATCATCAATAGATCAAGCTTTGCAATATGTTGATGATCAGTTAAACGGTTTACGCCTAGGTGGTCTGATATTGATTTCAGACGGTGCCGATAACGGAGAGGCAGACCCCACGAACACCGCGCAGAGTTTTGGGAATAGACAGATCCCCGTTTTCACTGTAGGCGTTGGGCAGGAAGATATTCCTCAAGATATTGGCATTGTCGATGTAAGCGCCGCCAAGACTGTGCTCGAAGGTTCAGTCTTTACTGTGCAAGTAGGTGTCAATCATCAAGGCTTCGAAGGTCAGGAAGTTGAATTGTCAATAAGAGATGGTCAAGAAATCGTTGCGTCTGATGTGGTTACGCTCGGTGTAGAAGGTGTGCCACGACGATTCGACCTAGAGCTTACGCCGGAGCGACCCGAACTCATTGTTTATGACCTGCAAGTAGAGTTGCAAAGTGGAGAGATCATTGAAGAGAACAACAACTACAGTTTTCTTGTTGATAACACTGAAAAGCCCGCACTGGATATTCTTTATTTGGAGGGGCATCCGCGCAATGAGTATAAATTCATTCGACGCGCTGTGCAGGGTGATGAATCTTTACGCCTAGCGACTTATCTGCAAACAGGTCCTGAAAAATATTATCGCCAAGGTATCGAATCTCCTACTGAATTGAGCAGTGGCTTTCCTTCCACTAAGGAAGAGCTCTATCGTTATGAAGCGATTGTCCTTGGCGACATTGAAGAAAGTTTTTTCAATGCGGACCAGTTGCAAATGATCGATGATTTCGTAGCTGAACGTGGCGGGGGATTCTTAATGAGCGGAATGGTGGATGAGGAATTCATTACCACTCCAATTGCAGACATCTTGCCGGTATCCTTGATTGAAGAAAATTTCTTGCCTGGCCATTTGCGTGGTGGAGTTCGAAGAGGTGATCACCCCACTGGGGAACTGTTTTACCCACGCCTGACAAACAATGGCGAATTTTCGCCGCTATTAAGATTATCCGGGGATGACGGAGAAAATGAAAACCAATGGCGCCTGTTGCCAGAGCTACAAGGCGTGTATGTCACCGGGCGTATTAAACCAGGAGCCACGGTATTGCTCGAACATCCAGTACTACAATATCAGAATCAGCTACTGCCAATTATTGCCCAGCAACGCTATGGCAGTGGACGCAGCGTAGCTGTCACTACCGCTAGCACTTGGCGTTGGCAAATGATGCTGCCATCAGACGATCAGTCTCATGAGACTCTTTGGCGGCAATTGTTGCGTTGGTTAGCAGTTTCTGCACCAGAGCGAATCTCCATCGCATTTGATCGAGAATTTTATAATGTCGGAGACGAAGTAAACGTTACCACGACCGTATTAAATGATCAGTACGAGCCAGATAACGATGCAACCCTATGGCTGCAGACTACTAATCCACTGGACCAAGTCACTGACGTACCTATGGAGTGGGACATTGAAGAGGATGGAGTCTATCGAGCTAACTTTATTGTCGAAGAAGAGGGAGTATTTAACGTACTTGTCGATGTGGCGAGTGCTGCGAGCGATTCTGCCATCGACAGCTCAGAGAAGCGCACTGCTTTTGTCGTTACGCCTTCTTTGCGGGAGTATACCAATGCAGAAATGGATAGTAGTCTTCTAGCACGCATAGCAGATGTGAGTGGCGGTACTTATTTTAATTTGTCTGACGTGGCTGGGCTTGCAGATAGTGTAGAGTTCACGCCGAATGCTTACTCAAGAGAAGTTCAACTTGATCTATGGGATCAGCCTTGGCTACTTGCTCTGCTGATTCTTTTATTATGTATCGATTGGATTACAAGACGAATGAAAGGGCTGTCCTAGAAAAGATAGAACTAAGCAAAAGGTTGCGCAAGAGAGCTAATTCAACATGAAACAAAGAATCATTTCGCCAATCAAACTTCAATTGCTAATGCTGCTTAGCGTTTTACTTCTTAGTGGGTCAGCAAACGGACAATTCGAGGAATCTAAATCTGGGACAGAGCTTGTTTCTAATTATTTTCTTGATAGTCCAGACTCTACTAAATATGCAGTCATACTGGTTGGCCCAACAATCGGCGAAGTCAATCAGACACAGTTTAGACAATGGTCATTTTCCCTTCACGACATTCTCTCTCGGGACTACGGCTATAGTTCTGACACCATCACTCTCCTCTATGATAAGGGCGCACCAGCTTTACCTGGCGGTGATAGAGTAGATGGGGCTTGTGATCTGGAGGGGATAGAAAACGGTTTAGCAGAATTAGCAGCCAAGGTAAAAACTGGCGATCAAATTACGCTCTATTTAATTGGACATGGCTCCGGTGCAGAAGAAGAAGCGAAGTTTAATATCGTTGGCCCAGATATAACTGGTGCTGTATTTTCGGACTTGTTAGATCAATTTAACGAGCAAGATATTGCGATTATTAATACCACGAGTGCTAGTTACGGTTTCTCAACTTCGCTCTCTAGTGAAGGTCGCGTCGTTATTTCATCTACTCGTTCTCCTTCGGAGCGTTATGATCCGATTTTCTCCCGGTACTTCATTGAAGCCCTCGATAGTCGCAACGGCGACAGAGATAAAAATAATCGAGTTTCCATGCTTGAAGCTTTTGAATACGCGAAAAGTAATGTCGCGGCTTGGTACGAAGAGCAGGGGCGCTTAGCTTCTGAGCATGCGGGTCTTGATGATAATGGTGATGCTTTATTTGCGCTCAATCCGACAGTAGATGCCATTGATGGGCGGCTAGCAGAAATCGCCTATATCGACACTCTGTTAGATGACACTCAAAATTTGAGCCCACAGGCTCGTGAACTGAAAGCACGGATGCAAGAAACTGAGCGTTCTGTATTCGTCTTTCGGGGGCGCAAACAAGATTTTCTTGAAGCGGATTATTGGCAACAGATGGAGGCTTTATTAGTAGAGTTGGCCGTGGCGACCGGTCATTTCAATGCAGCTGTTGGTATTTCAGATGAAGCAGAATCCATTGATGGCGAATATATCGAAAGTGAAACTACGAGTGAGCAAGCTGATGAAACCCAATCTTTGTAATAAGCCCAGTATAAAAATCAATGTGCTGCTATTTAGCTTATTACTGGTATCACCAGTATTTGCACAAGAGCCACAGACTAACACTGGCGAGTCTCCATTGTTTCGTGGCGAACAGTTATTAATCAATGGCTCCTATGCGGCAGCGGCTGACATCTTCCAGATGGCAGACGGCTTAGATAAAAATGAAGGCATTGTAGGTGCGAGCCGAGCCTTCTTTATGATGGGCAATACCCAACAAGCAATTAGTATTATTGAGAATACTATTGAAGATAACGATTATGCGCGATTTCCTCTGATTAGCACGCAACTTGCGGAAGTAAAAAGGGAAATAGGCCAGTCTGCTGAAGCCCTAGCAATACTAGCAGCCGTGATTGAAGGCCAGTTTGAACCTCCAGTGCGCACTTTAGTGCAGTATGGGAGCCTCCTTCAATTTGTCGGGCGAAAAGCAGACGCTCGGCAATTTTTGGATCAAGCGGTCCAACGCTATAACAATGGTTTAGTTTTCGCTTCTGAAGACGTAGCGATGGTAGCGTTAGCGAGTTGGTTATTGGATAGTTTTTATGATGCGAATAGTTTGTTTAATGAAGCTACCCGCGCTAATCCGAATAATCTCGAAGCTCATACCTTGTGGGGTGATTTGTTTTTAGAAAAATACAACGCTAGTGATGCTGAGCGGTCTTACCAAGAAGTATTGGATATTAATAGCCGCTATGTCCCAGCACTAGTTGGTATTGCGCGAGTTGGCGGAGACGAACGTTCGCTGCAAAGAGCCTTAGCAATTAATCCTAACTCCGTGTTGGCATTAGAGACATATGGTCAGTTATTGCTCATGAACAGTCGGCAGGAAGAAGCTGAAGACTATTTTGACCGCGTGTTAAATCTCAATTCGGAAGCCTTAAAAACTCATAGCATACTCGCTGCACAAGCTGCTTTAAACCAACGCGATGATGAATATGTCGAGCACCTCGCTAGAGTGGATAGTTTCAGCCCGAATAACCCGAAATTTCTCGGTGATGTTGCGGATACCCTCGGCAATAATTATCTATTTGCCGAAGCGGTCGAATTCGCCCGTGCTGCAATAGATGCTGACCCAAATTATTGGCAAGGTTATACCCTGCTAGGTAACAATCTTATTCGCTTAGGCGAGGAAGAAGAAGGTAAAGCTAACCTAGAAATAGGTTTCGAGAACGATCCGTTTAACGTGCTTACATCAAATATGTTGAAAGTGTTCGACACTCTTGAAACTTACACAACGGTTGAGAGTGAGCATTTTAAAGTACACATGAGCGAAAACGATGCGGATATTCTTTGGCCTTATTTAGAGCCACTGCTTGAAGAAGGTTATGACACACTAACGGCGAAGTATGGGTTCCAGCCAGAAAGTCCAATTCTTATTGAGGTTTTTGAAAACACTGAAGATTTTGCGGTGCGCTCTGTGGGTTTGCCTGACATTGGCCCTTTAGTGGGAATCTGTTTCGGTAAAGTTGTCACCTTGATATCGCCAGATACATTATCAGCAAATTGGCAAGAAATTGTTTGGCATGAATTCATGCATGTCATTACTTTGCAGATGACAAACAATCGCATGCCTCGCTGGCTTTCTGAAGGAATATCTGTTTGGGAAGAAAGAGAAGGGCGACCTTATTGGGGGCGCAGCCAAGGATTGGATCTAGTCAGGGCTGCAGCTGACGAAAAGCTGTTGCATATTAAAGATCTTAATTCAGGATTTTCTGGAGCTCAAAATAATGCTGATTTAGGATTTGCTTATTTTCAGTCTTATCTAGTAGTTGATTACATTACCGAAGAATACGGCTTTGAAAAATTAGTTGAATTTATCGATCAGTATGCTGTGGTAAAAGAGGAATCGGTTCGTTTCGATGAAGTGTTTCAACTGAGCTTGGATCAATTCAACACGGGGTTCAAAAATTGGATTGATCGACGCGTTGCAGAAATCAATGTCTATGTTCATTCCGAAGATGTGCCTGATGAGGGCGATGGTCACGGTCATGGTGTTCGTGAAAACTCCAGCGCTATATTGGCGGAGCTATACAATAATGCGTCACTAAAACAGCATATGCGGGCACGGATTGAAGAAAATGGGAGAGATTTTCAAGCGCATTTGCAATTAGGTATAGTTTTGTTTAAGGAGGAAGATTTTGAGCAAGCCAAATTTCATTTGGTAACTGCTCATGACATGCTTCCTACGTACACAGGATACCCCAGCCCCGCACTAGTGTTATCACAGATCTATGAAACAGAAGAAAACCGAGATGAGCAATTACGGTGGTTAGAAACCTTGTTGGAAAACCTCCAGCATGACTATGATTCTGCGATGATTCTAGCTGATGCCGCTTTAGAGGATGAGAATCTTGACCGAGCTTCTTATTTCATTGATCGTGCAATTCAAGTAGACCCCTATCGAAGTTCGGTCCATGAGCTAAAAGCACGTTATGCGAATCTTGTTGATGATCCAGCTCTGGCAGTCACAGAGTATGAAGTGCTGCTCAAATTAGAAATTAACGATCCAGTTGAGGCCCGCACAGACCTAGCTGAAGCCTACCTTCGTAACGGTCAAGTCGCGGAAGCTAAGCAGAGCGTGCTATATGCGCTTGAGATAGCACCGAGTTATCGACGGGCGCAGCAAGTATTATTGGAATCTGTCAATGGAAGTCAAAATTAGTGCGATCTACTCTAGTAAAAATTAGCCTCGCTATTGGGTTGGTATTATCTTTCTATTCGGCATTCGGCCAAGTTTTGCAATTTGGTGGTGACAACGAGGATCTATCTATCTATAGCAACGAGATTACTGAATTTACTTGGATGCGTGGACAATATACCAACTATCAAGGTGGTCGATCTTCGTTCAGCCGCAGAGGGTGGTGGGACACAGATTATCCTGATTCTGATGAGAATTTTCTCAGGGGAGTGATGCGCTACACTAATGTAGAGACTAATCCTCGCAACCATGAATATATACAACTAACTGATCCGCGCTTGTACGAGCATATCTTCCTTTATATGAATTGGAAGAGAGTACCCATTGGTTCTTCTTATAGTGGCCCTAACTTTTCGCCAGAAGAAATTGAAGCACTACGTGAGTATATGTTTCGTGGTGGTTTCGTTATGGTTGACGATTTTTGGGGTCAACCTCACCTGGATGATATGTTTGTGGAAATTCGCAAAATCTTTCCAGATCGCGAGATTATTCAACTAGATCCTAGTCATGAAATATTCCACATATTTTTTGACATCGATGAATTTGCACAGGTGCCCGGTCGCATGGTGACCTGGGATTTTGGCGGATTTATGAATCTCGATGATCCAAGCTACCCACCGGAAGTTTATGCTGTTCTTGATGATGATGGACGAGTAATGATGGTGGCAAATTATAATACTGACCTCGGTGATGGATGGGAGCATACATTTTATGAGCCTTACCCAACTAAGTTTACGAACGAGGCGTATAAGATTGGTATCAATTTTTTAATTTATGCATTTAGTCACTGATGAACGGGAATTAGAAATGACAGAAGCAGCAGATACAGAACAACAATTAGAAATTGAAGATCAGGATGATCTCGTGCTGGTAAAACGTATGCAGGAAGGCAGGGATAAAATTGTTGCCGAGATAAAGAAAGTCATTATTGGACAAGAAGATATTATTGATGAATTGCTGATTGCTTTATTTGGTGGAGGCCACGTACTCGTGACTGGAGTCCCCGGGCTTGCTAAAACATTGCTCATTAAAACTGTCGCAGATATTCTTCAAGTTGACTTCAGTCGGATTCAATTCACACCAGATTTGATGCCGGCCGACGTAGTTGGTTCTGAGGTTGTTGAAGAAACCGAAGCGGGTCGAAACTTGAAATTTGTCAAAGGCCCTATCTTTACCAGTATTCTGCTTGCGGATGAAATAAATAGAACTCCGCCGAAAACTCAGTCTTCTTTGCTTGAGGCGATGGAAGAACGGCAAGTAACTGCGGCCGGTGTTACCTACCCAATGTCAAAGCCTTTCTTCGTTCTGGCCACTCAAAATCCGATAGAGCTAGAGGGTACTTATCCTTTGCCAGAAGCTCAGCTCGACCGCTTCATGTTTAAGATTGAATTAGGGTACTTATCTGAAGAAGACGAAGTGACGGTAGTAAGACAAACGACGCAAACACACGACAATGCACTGGCGCATCCATTGGGAGGTGAAGATATCTTGGATTTTCAACGCATCGCGCGCCAAGTTCCTGCGGCGGAAGCAGTCATTCAATATGCCGTGCGTTTGGTTCATGCGTCTCGGCCACAGTCTGATACTGCGCCAGAATTTATTAAAGATTGGGTAAGTTGGGGTGCGGGGATTCGAGCGTCTCAAAACCTAATTCTCGCGGGCAAAGTCAGAGCCTTATTGCTCGGTCGTTATAACGTGTCATACGGTGATGTCAGAGCACTTGCACCTGCAATTTTGCGTCATAGGATACTGTTAAACTTTCACGCTGAAGCAGAGCGCGTTACTACAGATAATGTAATTGAACAATTGCTGGCAGCAGTTCCAGAGCCAGCATCTGATATATAGCACAGAATAAACGGATAATTTTCTTTTATGTCAGATTCGCTTAATTTTTTAGATCCGAATGTATTAGCTGGGCTCGATAATCTCGAATTGCGAGCGCGAGTAGTAGTTGAAGGATTTTTATCAGGATTACACAAGAGTCCCAACCGTGGTTTCAGCGTAGAGTTTAATGACTACCGTCACTATCAACGTGGTGATGATATGCGACATGTCGACTGGAAGCTCTATGCAAGAAGTGACAAGCTTTACATCAAACAATATGAAGATGAGACTAACGTGCGCTGCGTAATTTTATTGGATACCAGTGCATCAATGGCATACAGTTCCGGTGGCATTAGTAAGTTAAATTATGGAATTACTCTGGCTTCTGCTCTCGCTTATTTTATTATGCGGCAGCGAGATGCGGTTGGGCTTATTACCTTTGATGAGCAGATAAAAGAATATATTCCAGCAAAATGCAGACAGCCTCACTTGATGCGTATTTTAAGAGCATTGTCTCAAGTAGAATCGGGGCAGAAAACTGATGTAGTCAAACCATTAACTGACCTGGCATCATCTCTTAATAAAAAAAGTTTCGTTATATTAATTAGCGATATGCTAGATGATGAAGAACGAATTATTAATACGTTGCAAAACTTGCGGGGGATGGGTAATGACGTTATTACTTTTCAAGTTATGGATGATGCAGAATTGAATTTCCCTTTTAATGAAGCTAGTGAATTTATTGATATGGAAAATAATGAATCCTATATCACTTCACCAGCCGCTATTCGTAAAGCCTACTTAGAAAATATCAATGATTTTCTATCTTATTGCCGCAAACAGTGTCAGAGCAGCGGCGTCGACTATTGTTTGCTGAATACTGCGCAGTCTTTAGATGAGGCTTTGTCTTCTTATATGTCGAAGCGGGCCAAGAGTTTCTGATGGTTTTTCTGACCCCTCTTTTTTTACTCGGATTATTGGCTGCGCTAATTCCTATCGCGATTCATTTAATTCGTCGTGAAAAGCCGCCGAAATTGATGTTCAGTACGATTCGATTCTTGAAAAAGACGTCAAAGAAATTAATTCTTTTCCAACATTTACAGCAAATATTTTTGCTACTGCTCCGTTCTGTAGTGATCATACTATTAGTAATGGCATTTGCTAGGCCGCTTATCAATCAATCAGTTGCTCGATTACTAGATGCAGATCCTCAGTCTGCTGTAATCATGTTGGACCTATCAATGAGCATGCAATACGAAGATACTTTTGCTCAGGCTAAACAAGAAGCACTAGACCTCCTTGGGGGTATGACCGCTGGGGATGAAGTAGCTCTAATTGGATTTTCGGACTCTGTGGAAACTGTTCGTGAGCTGACGACTGATCTCGACAGTATGCGTTCTGCTATCGATGAAATACCTAAAGCAGGCTTTGGTAACACCCGGTATTTGCCGAATCTACGGCTTGCTGATCAAATTCTGGAGGCATCACGTTTTGAAAATCGAGCTGTTTATTTGATTTCAGATTTTCAGGATATCGGTGTTCAGTCTACCGATGAAGGTTGGAATCTTGCTCCAGGTGTTGCCTTTACAGGCATTGACGTCGGTGCTGAAGAAAGCAGTAATTTAGTGCTGACTGATGTGCGTTCACCAGACCAATTACTAGAAGATGCAACAGAGCAGCAAATATTAGCTCGAGTTAGAACAACGGGAACTCTCTATTTAAATGAGGGGGAAGTTACCTTGAGCATTGATGGTCAAATGGTAGATCGAGTACCTGTAGATTTGGGAGAACGATCAGAAGAAGTGATTACCTTCACCACCGTTTTTGAAAGTGAAGGTACCCATGTCGGCGAAGTTCGAGTGACCGGAGACAATTTCGAAATTGATAATTCTTATTTCTTTACTGTCGAAGTATTGCCAAAAATCAGGGTATTGGTGGTTAATGGAGAATCTTCTGAGAACTGGTTTGATGATGAAGGTCACTGGTTTGGTTTGGCTGTGAGTAGTGGCGATGAATCTCCTTTTGAATTGGAAATAGTCGAACCTTCTGACTTAAGCGCTGCAGTCTTGAGGCAGAGTGATGTAGCAGTACTCCTTAATGTAGGAGATTTAAGCTCAGGCCAAGCATCGGCAATTAGTGAATACGTAGAAAGCGGAGGTGCGCTCTTGGTTGCGCCAGGCGATAGGATTAATCCAGACTCATTTAATCGCCAATTCGAAACCATAGCCCCAGCCGTATTGCAAAATCAAGACATGAGTGGGGATGAATATCTGGTTATCGCTGATTTTGATCGTCGACACCCGATTTTGCGACCACTCGATAGCGATTGGTCAGCTCGGTTCCAGGGGCATTGGCGTTTGATTCCTAATGTTGAATCGGATGTATTGATGCAATTCGATAATACCGAACCCGCATTGGTAGAGAGGGAAGTCGGTGACGGAAAGGTCATATTTTTTGCCTCTGCCATGGACTTGGAGTGGAATAACTTACCGCTGCAAGGTTTGTTCCTGCCTTTTGTTCATGAAACCTTAAGACATTTAGTGCAACCTGAATTGAAGCAGCGCTCCTATCAAATTGGTGACAGTTTCTCTCTTGACCCTAGCGGACAGACAGAAGCAGTAAACGCGGTAGATGCCAATGGGAATGAAATCCAATTCACCAACGATAATTTTGTCATTCAAGCAGCTACTCCTGGGTTTATCACTACAGAGATCGATGGTGAGTTGTCTAGATTTGCCATTAATATATTGCCGGAAGAATCCAATTTTGCACGTACTCCGGTAGAAAATCTGTATGATTCCATAATCAATCCAGATACCAACCCAGTTCGATCCAGAGAAGTGCAAACAGCACAACTTATCGAAGAGCTGGAGCGACCGCAGCGTATTTGGTGGTGGATTCTAAGCCTTGTCATGGTGCTAATCATCGTAGAAGCAATCATAGCAAATCGGACTTACCGCTGAGATTACCCCTAAGCATATTTTCTGTACGGCATCTAAGAAAACTATAGACTTCAATTAGGGTCTGATTCAAAGCCTGCAGTATATGTGTGCTTAATTATTTTGGAGTAAAGTATATTGATTAGAAAGTAGCACTTATACCTTTCTATTTTGACATGCATAAAGCAAAAGAGATGTTGGAGTACCAAGCTGCTCTCTAAAATCAAGTGCTAGTCGGACGCCAATAAAGCGCTTCACGTATTAATCCGAAGGGATAACTGATTGGTTGGTAGTTTTTGTAGAGAATTTTTCGAAAAATGCGCTAAAGAGGAAACTTGAAAGTTACTCAATGCTTTAGAAAAGGGGGGAACAAAGAAAAACCCCCAAGCTCCTGACTTTAGCTATTTACAGTCAGCGAATCATTTCCCTAATGCCGCAAAACCATAAACTTTGAAAATCTTATCATAGTCGTTTTCTCTTTCATGAGGTAATTACAATTTGTCACAAAGCATATAAATATTAGCATTTAGATAAAATCAGATAGAGGTTGAGAGATTGTTTTCTGAAGTATTGAACACTTTTATGTATCGAGCGAACGTTAGATATAATTTCTTATTCGCTATTAGCATCTGATTCTGGCGAAATTATCCCCATTCGCTTAGCTCTTCGCTCCCAGTTCTTTCTCGCCAGTGCTTGCATATCATCGGTATTGTCAGATTCATCTACTATTTCAAGCCCAAGCAAAGTTTCGATGATATCCTCCATGGTTACAATACCTTCCATCCCACCAAACTCATCTACAACTAGTGCCATGTGTTCCTTTTTGGAAATTAGCATATCGAGTAAGTCAGGGATTGGCAAAGAGGCGTGTACAATTATGATGGGCCTTCGAATTTCTCTTAGAGGGATGTTGTCTTTATCTTCAACTAGGTTGAGCAACAATTCATCTTTTAGGGCATAGCCTGTGATATTATCGCCATTGTCTCGGTAGAGTGGAATGCGAGAAAACGGCAGTGTTTCATGCTCATCGTGAAATTTTCGTACAGTGGTATCTTCATTGGCAGCTATTACCACTATGCGCGGCGTCATTATGTCTTTAACTAATACGCCATTAAATTGGAGTAAGTTTTGAATAATTTTTTGCTCTTTTTCTTCTAAAGCGCCACTTTCTTTTCCTAGGTCTGTCATTACAGCGAAATCTGTGCGACTAAGTACGGGTTTATTTTTGTCCTTTTTTAAATTACGAGTGATAAGTTGGCTTAGCCAAATTAGTGGGGCCAACAAAACCAGCATGATCTTGAGTGTGCGGACAGTGAAAGGTGTGAGGGATTCCCAGTTATTCGCTCCTATCGTTTTAGGAATAACTTCAGAAAAAATTAGTATGGATAAAGTCATTCCGCCAGCTATTAACGCTTCCGAACTAATCAGTGTAAGGCCAAATAATTCTATAGAGTTAGGGCCGAAGATCACCGCTGCCTGAGATCCTACACCAATAGCACCGACGGTATGAGCAATTGTGTTTAAGGTAAGGATCGCTGCTAAAGGCCTATCGATATCACCCTTAAAGCGAGCAAGGTCTGTAGCAATTTTGGCTTCTTCTTGCTCCTTAATTCCTACATAGGCAGGGGTGATGCTAAGCAGCACTGCTTCTAAAATAGAACAGAGGAAAGAAAAGAAAATACTTCCTAAGAAAAAGGCGACTAACAGTCCCATCAATATTTATCGTCTATCACGAAGCAAAGCTATTCTTACATGATTAGTGTGGTGCTTTCAATTATTCCAAATTAATTGGAGATATTCACACCAAAAGAAAATGGTTTTGACTGGGTTTAGACCCCTAGACTTGGCTCTGGATGCGGCTGAGTCTCAGGTGTGCGGCTTATCAAGCGTCGTAGGCGATCAGGCATGGCTAGCATGGAAGGAGTAACTATTAGCGTTAGAATAGTAGCGAAAGAGAGACCGAAAACGATGGTGGAGGCTAAACCTGTCCATTGTGAAGCGATAGGACCACCTATTTCGATCTCAGCCCCGAGCAAATCGAAAGAAACCCCCATCGCCAGAGGGAGTAGGCCAAATCCGGTTGTAAACGTAGTTAAGAATACAGGGCGTAATCGTTGCACGCCGGTGTGAACGATGACTTCTTCCAGAGACCAGTTTGGATGATCCCGTTTCAGTACATTAAAGGTGTCAATGAGGACGATATTGTTATTTACGATAATTCCCGCAAGTGCAACAATACCAATACCCGTCAGCATGACACTAAAGGTCTGTCCAGTAGTTAACAATCCAAGAAATACGCCAGCAGTTGAAAGCAGGACCGACGACAAGATCAACAGAGCCTGGTAGTAACTATTAAATTGGGTGACCAAGAGAATTGCCATTAACGCCATAGCGAGAGCAAATGCCTGAATTAGAAAAGCAGCTGACTGTTCCTGTTCTTCGTTAGCTCCCCGGAATTGAAATTCCACACCGGCTACAGGAGGGTTGGCTTCAATCCAAGCGCTAAGCTCCTGTAATTTGTTATCAGCGACAACACCATCCGCGGGATTAGCTCGAACATAAACAACGCGGCTACTATCAACTCGCTGAATCGAACTAACTTTTTGTTTGGCTTCACGAGTAACAAAACTACTAATAGGTACTGGACCATTGGCAGTGCCAATTCGAATTGAATCTAGTTGGTCGATGCCGCGATATTCTGCTGGATAGCGTACACGTATATCTACTTCTTCTTCGCTGTCGTCAGGTCGATAGTCTCCCATGAAAATACCATTGGTGAGTAATTGAATAGCTGCGCCAATTTCTGTCATATTGGCCCCGAACATGGCGGCCTGGGCGCGATCCACATTGATTTGCCATTCGATTCCAGGAATTGGGGCAGTGTCATCAATATCGATAAGCCCAGTCATTTCTGTTTCCATGAACGCTCGAATACGTTCTGCTTCTAAGAACAATAGATCGAGATTTTCACCAGCTAGTTCTACTTGAATTTCTTTGCCAACAGGAGGCCCTTGCTCAATAGTCACAATTTCTGCGCGTACACCAGGTATCTCCGAGATTGCTTCCCGATACATGCTTTCGATTTCGAAACCATTGAGATCACGAGTCCGTCGGTCGGTCAGCTCGATAAAAATCGTACCAATTAAATCTGGTGCTGCTTGAGCTGGGCCGGCGGATTGCACTCCGGCACCGGATTGGGTGACGATACCTTCGTAGTAACCAATTTCTGCGATGCGATCTTCAGCATCTAACATGATGGTGCGCAGTTCTGCTGGCGAATAATTTCCTCGCGCAAAAATCTGCACCTGAGTTTGCAGTGGTTCTGCCGATACAAAAAATTCAATTCCAGACCCCCAGCGATCATAAGCCATTATGATGCTGATTAGCGTCGTAATCGAGAAAATTAATACAATACCAGGAGCACGAACAGCTCTCTTAAGTACGGCAGCGTAAATTCCTGTTACCCCATTGGTTTTAGCCGGATCACCTTCTTCCAGGCTGCGTAAATAAATTTTATCTGCATCACTTGATTTACCAATAAGTGCTCCAATGGTCGGTGCAAAAAGTAATGCATAAAACATCGAGCCTATTAGTACTGCGAATACAGTAATTGGCAGATAGCTCATGAATTGGCCAGACACTCCAGGCCAAAACATCAGGGGTAAAAAGGCGGCTAATGTTGTAGCTGTCGAAGCAGTAATTGGCCAAAACATACGGTGCACTGCTGCCTTGTATGCTTCTCGACTATCCAGTCCTTCAGCCATCTTACGATCAGCATATTCCACCATGACGATGGCGCCATCAATCAGCATTCCTAAACCAAGCAACAAACCGAATATCACCATAAAGTTATAAGTGAAATTGAGCATGTTGATGATGATGAACGCAAAGAAGAATGAAAAAGGTACCGCTAGAGTGACGAGCAATCCAGAGCGTATCCCTACGGTCGCAATTACAACAAGTAGCACCAATACCATGGCAGTGGCCATATTCCCCGATAGGCCCGCATTTTGCTCGAGAGCGATTGGAACTGAGTTGTTAATGTAAAACAAGGTTACGGCAGGGGGGAGAGTAGGCCGAACTTCATCGACAATAACTTCAATCTGTTCCATAGCTTGAACCAGATTCGCCCCTTTGCGCTTCATTATGTTTAGCGAGATTGTTTGCGTGTGATTCGCATAGGAATAGCGAGTCGCATCTTTGAATGTTCTCCGGACTTCAGCTAGATCGGAGACCGTGAGAACACCCCTTTCAGTGGACGCTAGTGGTAAATTAAATAAATCATCAGCATCTTCTATGAGACCAGGCACTTTAACTGAGAAGCTACCTTGTCCGGTATCAACTTGTCCCGCTGCGATTAAACGATTGTTGCTAGTAACCGTCTGCACGATGGCACTATTCGGAATACCATAGGTCTCTAGCTTGGAAGGGTTAATAACAGCTTCTAGTAATTCTTCACGATTCCCAACCATAGGAGCTTCGAGAATTTGTGGAACCAATTCAATTTCTCGCTGTAAATCTTCCGCTATGCGCAGCAAGGTACGTTCCGGCACGCCTTCCCCACCAATAGCGATTTGGACAATTGGCAAAGAGACTGCTGACATCTCCTGGATAATGGGTTCCTCGGTCGATTGAGGAAAACGCGCTTTAGCGCGGTTTATCGATTCGCGTACTTCAGCCAGTGCTGCGGATGTTTCAAAATTGATATCGAATTCAGTCATGATTGTGGCAGCACCTTCACTGGAAAATGAGGTCACTTCGACTATGCCATCAACAGTTTTGAGCTCTAGCTCTGCAGGTTTTGCTAATAATCTTTCAGCATCTTCCGGTGAAATGCCTTCATGGATGATCGTAGTCACAACCATTGGCATTTGTACGTCGGGATACATTTCTATCGGGATTGCCAAGTAGGAGGCGTAGCCGGCTAGCAAAGTGACCGCAAAGATACTTAGCGTTGTTCGCGATCTCGATATAGCTGCGTCGATATAAGATTTCATGGAATTCCTATTTGTATGGCAAAGGTTTGCCGGCGAGAGTGCTACTGATCCCAATCAAAGTTGACTTCGACAATTTGACCAGGGAATACAATCTCCTGCCCTAAGGTCACTAACGTGATATCGCCTTGCATTCCTGTTACCCAGATTCCCGGATCTAGCTGGTTTGTTTCATCACCAACAATCTGAATATTGTAAAATTGGACTGTGTTGTTTCTATCCAGGGTTTTAATGCCAATAGCTCCCGTGTCATCCAACGTAAGAGCAGAGGAAGGAATTCTATAGGCATTTACATTATTAGCATTTACCTGCAACTCAACTGTTATGCCTTCACGTAAATCCTGATACTGAGGATCCACCTCTATTTCTATCCGGTAGCTGCGAGAGATTGCATCGGCTGCTCTAGCTAAATAGCTAACAGTGCCATCAACATATTCTCCGCTTAACAATCGACCAGAAACTTGGGCGCCAACACTGAGAGCGCCAACATCTTGCTCTGGTACTAGGCCGACAAGCAACATCGGGTTGTCATCCAGAACTGAAGCACACACCGTCCCAATGTTAAGTAGGTCACCTACTTCAATTGTCCGGGTTTCTACAACACCATCGAAGGGTGCAACAATTTTTGTTTTTGCCAGCGCCAGTTCGGTACGAGCTACAGCGGCTTTAGAGGATTCCAGAGCAGCTTTGAGTTGAGCTACAATTACATCGGACTGCAACCCTTTTTCTTGTAAATCAAGTGCGGCAGCATATTCGAACTGCGCTTGCTCCTGACGGCTTAAGGATTCATCCAGATTAACCTGGCGATTATCTATAGCGATTTCGCAAAGTACGTCTCCTTTTTGCACTCGCGCACCACGCGCAATTGGCTCTCCAATGACTCGGCCAGCTTCCTCGGCACGAATTTCGACATGCCGAAAAGCTTGAGTTTGTCCACGAACTCTAATTTGTTCAGTGTATGACTGAGGGCTAATGCGCTCAGCGCGAACAGTTACGACTCCAGGACTTTCCGAACCAGCTACGCCTTCAGGTAAAGCGACCACTTTAGTAGGTGCCTGCAGGCTGGCAACATTTACGGTTTCAGCATTGTGTGGAAGCGTCATCCATGCAACCACGGCGGCTAGGATCGCTACTGCTAATAATTGCTGCTTTTTCAATGTTTTCTCCAAGAGCTTCTTTCAGCAATTGCTGCCATCAAGTCCAAAACACACATATACCGTGTAGTGTAAGTAATTAATATTACTCAACTCCAGTAGAATAAGCTTCGAAAGGTGTTGGTTGTTCGTCCCTGTCTTTTGAAATATCCCGAGTCACCAGGCACTTCTGTGTTTTGCGTAACCTTACATCATGCTGCATACAAAAGTGTTACGTATTGTAACGACAGCCTGAATTTTTGCAACGCCTTTCTGACGTAACCTAACGAAATTATCGATTGTTTCAACGCTATTATCTGTGTGAAGGTTTTTTGGCCGATTTGTGCTAATTTTTACTGCTTGGAATAATTAGTTAGGGAGTTGAGCAGGCCGTGAAAGATTTAAAAAACAAAGTAGCAATTGTAACGGGATCTAGTAGCGGCGTAGGCGCTGCAACAGCACGGCAATTAGCCGCATTAGGTTGCCATGTGGTAATTAACTACAACTCAAATTCTGCTGGTGGTGATGCAGTTGCAGCTGATTGTGAAAAAGTTGGAGTAGAGGCTTTAGTATTTAAGGCGAATGTTGCGAATGATGGAGATTGCCGCGCCATGGCCAATGCTGCAATCGAAAAGTGGGGACGTATTGACGTCTTGGTTAACAATGCAGGGACGACGAAGTTTGTTGATCACAATAACTTGGAAGGATTGAATGCTGATGATTTCCAGAATATTTATGGTGTAAACGTAATTGGTGCTTATCAAATGACCCGTGCTGTTGCGGAGCAAATGAAGCTGCAAGAGGGTGGAGGCGCAGTCGTTAATGTTGCTTCGATAGCAGGTGTGGCAGGTGTCGGAAGTTGCATAGCTTATGCGGCGTCAAAGGGAGCTATGATAACCATGACATTATCATTGGCGAGAGTATTAGGCCCTGCAATAAGAGTAAATACTGTTTGTCCAGGCTTTATCGAAGGTGAATGGTTGAAGCAGGGCTTGGGAGAAGAGCGTTACGAAGCAGCCAGGTCAGCAAGTATAAAAAGTGCACCTTTAGGCGTAACTGCGAGTGCGGATACAGTTTCTGAATCAATTCTATTCTTTATTCAAGGGCCTGCAGTGGTAACTGGAGAGACTTTGATTGTAGACGGTGGTCGTCATCTAGGCATGACCCCTCTTACCAGGCGTTAGTGTATCTTTCTAGAAAAGCTAGATAAAAGATTGGTGAAAGCTATTTGGCAACGGGACGTTTTTGTAGTTTGCGTTGTAAAGTGCGGCGGTGCATTTTGAGTTGTCGGGCAGTGGCCGAAATATTGCCGTTGTTTTCCATTAGCACCCGTTGAATATACTCCCACTCCAAACGTCGCACTGACATCGGTTCTAGTCTAGTAGATTCATTTGGCTCCATTTTTATCCCATCACTTGCCAGCATTGCGGATAAGATTTCATCAGCATCGGCAGGTTTTGCTAGATAATTATCAGCGCCAAGTTTGATCGCTTCCACAGCAGTAGCAATGCTGGCATACCCTGTGAGAATTAGAATTCGTATCTCCGGAAGTTGTTTTTTTAGAATAGGAATTAAATTTAGTGAGGTCTCTCCACCAAGATTTAGGTCTAGAATCCCGAAAGCAAAATTAGAGTCCTTTGCCAGCTGTAATGCTTCATCGCTAGTCTGCGCGTGTAACACTGAAAAATTTCGCTGTTTCAGTGCTCTACTGATTACTCTGGCGAATACTTCGTCATCTTCGACCAGAAGTATTTTTTCTGAATCCATTCCGATTAGCCTTGTTGGTGATCAGGGAGCGGCAATTTGATTAATGCAAGCGCGCCACCAATTTTTAGATTAAACATTTCTATGCTACCGCCTAAGCGTTGAACCGCGGCGTTAGCAAGAAAAATACCCAGCCCCATGCTTTCCTTGCGGCCAGAAATGAAAGGCTCGCCCATACTCTCCATTATCTCAGTTGGAATGCCTGGTCCGTCATCATTAATAGATATTTCAAATTGTGATGGGTTCGCCCCATTGATCTTGAACTTAACTTCTACATGGTTTTGCGCAGCTTTGATGCCATTCTCGATAATATTAATTACGGCATGTCTTACATTCAGACTAGATGTAACTTTAGGATCAGCAAAGCAATCAATTATGAAATCAATTGATGCGCTTGGATGAATATTCAGGATGTAATCTTTTATGTCTCCAACAAACAGAGACAAAGAAACATTCTCTTCTTGCTCTGGATTATCTTTGTTGTAGTAACGTGTTAACTGAGTCAAAGAATGTCTGCAGCGAGTTACTTGTTGTTTAAGTATTGAAATCTCTTCTTTGATTTCGTTATTCTTTAATTCCTCCGCGTCTAACTTGTCTAGTTCTGTTAAGAGAACGGCCATAGTAGAAAGGGGCGTTCCCAGGGCATGAGCTGTACCTGCTGCCAAGGTGCCAATCGCTACGAGTTGTTCGTTGCGCATTTCATTCTCTCTCGCTTTTGCTAGGTTTAACTCTCGTACTTTTATGACATTTGCCATATGTGTAATAAAAACTGTGATTAGTATAGAGCTCACCAAGAAAATCACCCACATACCAACTAGGTGTAGTTGAAACACGACTTCTTGTTGGGCAGGTCCAGCATCCATGCCGTGATCGCTCTGCAGATCAAGGAGCAGAAACGAGGTATAAATCAATATGCCCATCACGGCAAAAGAATTGACAAATGCTCTAGGCAGAAGTGTCGCAGTCACTGCAAGCAAAACCAGCAAGTATGAAATCAGTGGATTACTGGCACCGCCTGTGTACAGAAGAAGTATTACAAGAATCACAACATCGACTAAAAGATGGCTAAATAGCTCAATGTTGCTAACTGCTCCGCTCGATTTTAGTCGTCGATAGCCTAGTGCTACCGATGTAAGTACTGCCAGGATTAGCGCCGCAATCAAACTTGGCGATACATCCAGGTTTAAAAAAGGTTGAAATATTAATAGTCCTGAAACACTGCTTAAGGTGACAAAACTGCGCAATAACAGCAGGCGTTTGAGTCCCTGGCGCGCCAAAGCGCCTGCATCGGTAGCCATTGGCACAATAAAGCTAAGGACTTCAGAAATTTTTGGATACTTCAACATTATTCTATTCTACCCCAAACCAGCATTTGTAAGTGCTTCTAACGAAGAGGCATTTTGTCGCATGCGCTCGAAGCACTACCTGGTTTGAATGACTAGGCAAAATCTGCTCTGCGGGTTATATTGCCTCGACACAGGATTAAAGCAATAACAGCCAAGCAGAACTTGTTAAATTCTAAAGATTTCTCCTTATTAACAGGGGTTCAAAAAACCTATGCAGAATTGCTTGTCCAAGAATTTGGGCAGTGCCAGTTTTTGCATTATGGGCTTCGTTCTAATGCCTCAGAAGATAAGAGCTACCAGGAACAGCAAAGGCTATTCGCGGAAAAAATATTCGATCTAGGTAATCCCAGCTGCGATAGAAAAAATGATATCGGGGGTGACCGACAGTTGTCTGTTCTGCTATGCGGATTTAGTTTTGCCTATTTGACAAAGAAATTCGAGAAAGAAGGGCATCGAGTCAAGTGGATTGACCAAGAGGTACCTGCAGCTTCTAGTCGAGAAGTCTGCAATTTTTCTCTCGCAGATAGAGCTGTCGGGAATCAGTATTCTGGTGAAAAATTCGACTTGATTGTTGTTGAGGGTAGCTATCATTATTTGCAGCAAATGCTCATGTTGAGCAAAACACGAGAATTGCTTTTCGATCGAGGCAAGCTAATAGTTTTTGGCGAATTTTTAAATGATGATTCTAAAAACGAGAGATCGAAACTTCCTAATCTAAGCAGCATTCGACAACTCGCTGAAAGATTAAGCTATTTGGTGCTAGACGAATTAGACTATACCGCGGATGCAATTTTCAGTATTGGCTTACTTAAAAAGATCGCAAAAAAATCGACATTAGAAATTACGAACGAAACTACAGTTACTGAAGATGAATTAATTAGCAATCGTCGCTGCTATAGAGTATTCAGGCTGCAAAGAGATAGTAACCCTAGTGGAGAATATGCTTTTGCTAAATATGGAGATATAGACAGTTTCGAATTGGAAGAGATTTCAACTTTATTTGAAAAGAGTTTCGATACTGCATTTAACCCAGATGTTTGGAAATGGAAATATGACTTGGGTGCGGGAAAGTGTGTGGTAGCGAGAGAGGCTAAAAGTGGGGAAATTGTATCCCATTATGGAGGTGCGCCACGGCAAATACACTATTTTGGTGAGCCGAATACCGCTATACAAGTTTGCGATGTAATGGTGCTTCCAGAGATTCGCAGGCAGTACGGCAAAAATAGTCTTTTTTTTAAGACCGCAGCGACTTTCCTTGAGCGAGAAATAGGGAATACAGTCAATCATTTGCTGGGATTCGGTTTCCCGAATCAGAAAGCAATGAATATTGCATTAAGGCTGGGTCTTTATGAAAAGACTGATGAGTTTCTTGAGTTGGTCTATCCTCTTAATCAACAAGCTGCGACATTTTCTTGCCATTTATCTTCAATAGATATTTCTTGTTCGCAGCATCAGCAAGAAATCGATTATTTGTGGGAGTCGATGAAGCAAGAAACCACTAAAGGGATTATTGGAGATCGGCACTGTAACTACATCAAGTATCGTTATTTTGACCACCCATTCGCCCAGACAGATCTCTATCGATGTATTTTTCTAAATGATGAAACAGAAAAACCCGTTGCAGCAGTGTTTTTAAAAGAGCATGAGCACCGGTTGTTAGTAATGGACGTAATATGTCCACTGTCAATCATGAAGCAGGTGCTTACTAGTTTGAGTCAGCTGGTGCCCGAGACAGAATTAAAATTGTGGATTACTAGAGGCTGGCTCGATACGGTTAAATCTGAGACGGCAATTGAGAATCATCTTGGGATCGAGATACCTTGCAATAGTTGGAATCCTGGCCCGCATTCCGTTGATCTATACGGGAAATGGTGGCTCACAGCTGGCGATATGGATTTTATGTAATTCAGCTAAGTTGATAAGGTTTTAGACAAATGAGTACGAACAACATCTACGAACAGAATCTTGATCAAAATCGGGCAAACTTCGCCCACCTAACACCTTTGAGTTTTCTGGAGCGAAGCGCCAGCGTTTACCCAGCAAAACCATCTATTATTCAAGGTGGGCGAACCTATACCTGGGAAGAAACTTATGGCCGATCTTGTTTGCTTGCCTCGGCTTTGCAAAGCCGGGGTATAGGTACAGGTGACACAGTTTCTTTTATGGGAGCCAACACACCAGAGACTTTTGAGGCGCATTTTGGCGTACCCATGACTGGTGCTGTTTTAAATGCACTTAATGTAAGGCTCGACGCAAAAGCCATCGCGTTTATTTTGGGGCATGCGGAAACAAAAATTTTATTTACCGACAAAGAATTCAGCGCCACGATAAAAGAAGCATTAGATTTGTTGTCTGAGAAACCCATAGTCATTGATATCGATGATCCAAACTTTCAAGAAGGTGAATTGTTAGGTGAAAGCAGTTACGACGATTTTATTAAGACGGGAGATAAAGACTATCGATGCTTTCAGGTTAGTGATGAATGGCAGGCGATTTCCTTAAATTATACGTCTGGAACAACAGGGGATCCAAAGGGAGTAGTTTATCATCATCGTGGCGCGTACTTGAATGCAGTATCTAATGTACTTTGTTGGAATATGGGAAGTCATCCAATCTATCTCTGGACATTACCAATGTTTCATTGCAACGGTTGGTGTTTTCCTTGGACGCTCGCAGCAGTAGCAGGTGTTAGTGTTTGTTTGCGTCATGTAAGAGATGATCTAATCTTTAATGCAATTAAGCAGCACAAAGTCTCACATTTTTGCGGAGCGCCAGTTGTACTTAATACTCTGATTAATGCTGATGATGGATTAAAACAAGGTATTGACCATCAGGTTTCCGCAATGACCGCGGGTGCGGCACCTCCTGCCGCAGTAATTGCGGGAATGGAAAATATGGGGTTCAGTGTTACCCATGTTTACGGGCTTACCGAAACTTATGGTCCGTGCGTGGTCTGTGCCCCAAAACAAGAGTGGCAGGAACTTTCTGTAGAGGCTAGAGCTGAGATGTTGGCGAGGCAAGGGGTAAGGGCGCCATTGCAAGATGAAGTAATGGTGGCGGACCCGGAAACAATGCAACCGGTACCAAAAGATGGCAAGATTATGGGTGAGATTTTTATGCGGGGGAATCTCACTATGAAGGGCTACCTCAAGAACCCCAATACAACAGAAGCCTCTTTTGCTGGGGGATGGTTTCATTCCGGCGATTTAGCAGTATGGTATGAAGATGGCTACACCCAGATAAAAGATCGCTCAAAAGACATCATTATATCCGGTGGTGAGAACATTTCGTCGTTGGAAATCGAATCAGTACTTTTCAAACATCCGAAAATACTGGAAGCTGCTGTGGTGGCAAGCAGCGATGCGAAATGGGGTGAGGTGCCCTGTGCGTTCGTTAGCTTAAAATCTGGGGAAGAAATGAGCTCTAATGAGCTTATTGCTTACTGTCGGGAAGAATTAGCTGGATTTAAGACGCCAAAAAAAGTAGCTTTTGGTCCTATCGATAAGACTTCGACTGGAAAGGTGCAAAAGTACCTACTTAGGGAAAAAGCTGAGAGTATTGATTATGCTAAGAAGTAGGTTAAATATTCGCTCAACAATACACCGCGCGGACCAAGTAAAATGAAAGTTCAATACCAAACTTGAGGAGAAAAAAATGAAGAAGTTATTAACGGCTATGTTAGCTGCACCAGCATTGGTATTTTCAATGCTATTGGCGGCCCAAGATATGGAAGACACAATTACTGTGACAAGTTCTATTTTTGATCATCATGGCATGGTGCCAGAGGAAAATTCTGCCTACGGCGCAAACACTTCTATTGACCTAAGCTGGTCAGATTTGCCAGCAGGAACGCAATCCCTTGCCCTAATTTGTGATGATCCTAAAGTTGTCGAGATTGGTATGATGGAGACGCCTTTTGTACATTGGGTTGTCTACAATATTCCAGCTAATGCGAGCGGATTGCCTGGTGGTTTAGCAGCTGACGCCGAGCCCATGGTTGATGGATTAGCAGGTATGATTAATGGTAACAATGGTTTGGGTCGCTCCGGTTACTTCGGCCCTCGTCCTCCGGCAAATGGCCAATTGCACCAGTATGATTTTCGAATATATGCGCTTGATGAAGATCTTGATTTAGCGGCTGGGCTTAATAAGGATCAATTGATGGAAGCAATTGATGGCCATGTGATAGGCACTGGCATGCTTATGGGTCATTACGAACGCAAAGAATAATTTGTGCAAACAAGTAGGTAGAATAAGCGTTCTCGATAGTGCAAAAAGAAGCGGGCTTTTAGCCCGCTTTTGCTTTACTTCCTTTTGATGTGTAATTTCTTGCTCACCTTTTTAGAAATTACTTCCTAGCAGACCCTTACAATCCAGAACTTTTTTGTGAAGTTCGTCCCTTTGGGCTAAATCGCGTTTAACACTTTGGTTGTTAAAATAAATAAAGCAGTTTGGAAGTTCATAATACGCAATAAAAACAATCATATACACCATTAAAGTTTGTGTTTTACTCAATTTATTTTGCGCTTTTTATCAAATTAAAACGTTAAATTACATATTCTGACCACTGCTTTACAGTGTATAGATGATGCGATAATGTGCCATTTCCCTGACTATTATAGAGCTCAATCGTTGGCAAGCGCATTTTTGTTGCGCCACTCTGAGCTCTAAAATACTAAAAAATAGAACTAAAATAGGACCAAACCTATGAACAATAAAATACCTAAACTAAGGCTTATTCATCTCATTTCCTTTCTGTTATTACTGCCAGAGGCCTTGAGCGCGCAGGGCAGAATTGTTGAATCAGATTCTCATCGATTTGAGGAAGTTGCTGAAGGTGTTTGGTTTGTGGGTGGTAATGGCAGTATTCACACCATGAGTAACGCTATGGTATTAGTGGGTGAATTCGACACTCTTGTTGTGGATTCACATGTAACGCCGGCTGCATCCCGGGCGTTGTTAGATTCCATCCCGGTTATCACTGACAAACCAGTCCGCTATCTGGTGAATAGTCATTATCATTTTGACCATGCCCACGGTAATCAATCCTTCCCCTCAAGTGTTGAGATTATTGGTCATGAATTTACTCGGGCTAAGTTAAACGGCGAAATAGGAAATGTTCTCGAGGAAAATACCTTTAAAAGCTTTTCTGATCCTGTGCCAATGATGGTATCGAATCTTGAAATACAAGTGAATCAGGAGTCGGACCCTTCTCGTAAAGCGCGATTGCAAGAGCAGTTGCGTGTGCAAACAGATTACATGAATGCTATTCCTGAAGTGAATCCAACTCCACCAAATATTACCTTGCAAGATAAAATGACCTTATTTCAGGTTGTTGCTTCTGGCTCACGAGAAATTCAACTGTTGCATTTTGGTCGTGCCCATACCGGCGGCGATTTGGTCATATTCCTTCCACAGGAACGGATAGCATTTACGGGTGACATGATGCTTCCCGGCCTCGCTTATATGGGAGATGGCCACGTAGATGAATGGCCAGCTGCACTTGAAGGGTTAAAATCTTTAGATTTTGATGCTTGGTTACCAGGACATGGGCCAGTTATGCGATCCAAAGATCAAATAGGAAACTTTCAGGAATACTTGCGTGATTTATGGGCCAAGACAGGCGCAATGCATAGCAGAGGCGTAAGTTGGGAAGAGGCAGCGACCGAAATTGATATGACAAATCATACTGCGAGCTTTTCACAAATTCGTGAAGCGGGTGTCGATCCTCGAGCGATTAGGCGTATTTATCAGCTGCTAGACGAAAGATAAGTTCTAGTTAGGTTGATAGGTGCTGGAAAAATTCCTTCCATTCTATCGTTGCTAAAAACTAAAAAAGGGCCAGATAGCCCTTCTTTAGTATTAGTTTCTCTTATTCTAAAACTGGATAACCAAACAAAGGTGAGTTGGACTCAATGATTGATTGCATTGCTGTTACTCCTAAATCTTGGCGGGCAGTCAAATGTCGATAAGATGTAATTTGCGTCATCATAATTCCAATCATTTCTTCAACTGGGTCTACCCAGAAAATTGTTCCCCAGGCGCCACCCCAGCTAAATGTACCTGGTGTTAATGGGTCGCGTGCTTTGCCAGCATCACTGACCAGGCCAAAGCCTAGTCCAAAGGTGTAACCAGGACCTCTTATGTAAACATCGTTGTCACCGCTGTGATTAGAGATCATGAGACTCACAGTTTTTGGGCTCAGTAAACGCACCCCATCTAACTCACCACCATTAAGCAACATCTGACTAAAGCGAAAGTAATCTGGCGCAGTCGAAAATAATCCCGCGACGCCCCCATAGTAATTTTCACCAAAAAAGGGCTGATCGGAGTATTCATTCGTCCGGGATAGTTCGATGCTTTGGCCGGGACCTGTAGGGCTGTAAACGGAAGCAACTCGATCACGTTTCTCAGCGGGTACTGCATAGAACGTGTCTTCCATTTCGAGTGGGTCAAAGATCTTACGCTGAAGATAATCCTGAACAGGCTCACCGGCAATGCGTTCAACTAAAAGTGCGACGTAATCTGTGGAGCTGCCGTACTGCCAGTCATCTCCCGGATGAAAGGCAAGGGGTAACGGAGCTCTGCGCCGAATTGTGTCTTCAAGATTATCCATTCTTTCTAATAGAGCGACTTCATCGCCATTTAAAGCCTCTCGACTTGGGTCGAGCCCAGCCGTATGAGAGAGCACATGGCGGAAATCAATTGGCCGGTAGGCTTGAATTCGATGAGCACCGAATTCATTCTCTACAATAACTTCTTTGCCAGCGACTTCAGGAATCCAATCGGTTATTGGATCTGTTAACAAGAAATGGCCTTCCTCATAAAGCATCATCAGTGCTGTTGAAACAATGGGCTTAGTCATGGACATAATAAAAAAGATTGTGTCGTCCGACATTTCTTCTTTATTTTCCTTACTTTTCCAGCCTTGGGGCTCTAAGTGAATGACCTTTCCCTTACGAGCGATAAGAGAAACGGTGCCAGCCAATTGATTCGAGTCGATATAGCGCTGCATCGACTGCGATAGTCGATCAAGCCGTTCGCTGGAAACTCCTACGCTTTCTGGTGTGGCCGTGGGCAGGCCATTGGCCCAGGTAGAAGAGGCGATTGATGTAGCAGCAACGAGAATAAGTAATTGCCGGCCACGGTTTTTTATTGTGCTTGTTATTAGAGGAAGCATAGAAACTCCTAACAGTTTTGATGTTTGAAACGAGTATAGAGTTCTGTTCTAGATTTGACCAGTCGCTCTAATTACTTCATGCTCCATCCCTTTGCGAAATCTAGTAGTAGAAAAGCAATGAGTCAATTACCTGCCAGCAGCAAGCCTATTTTCCTCTCACCTGGCCATAATGCCGGAGATCTGGTCCAGTCTCATCAGTGGAATATATTAAAAGAAGAACCTGGACTGGTTGAAATTGATGCCCATCTGCCCGAGCATTTG
>TARA_B110000438_G_scaffold92534_2_pt1 | contig 66873 bp, 59 predicted proteins | sample TARA_B110000438 | Tara Oceans TARA_B110000438 (sample SAMEA4398413) | marine metagenome | biome: Polar Biome; feature: [MES] marine water layer (ENVO:01000295) within the mesopelagic zone...; material: water (ENVO:00002006), including particulate matter (ENVO:01000060) such as...... | reverse complement strand
TGCATTAAATCAATTGCAAGAAACTTTAGGAGATTACTAATGAAAAGAAAAGAATATAATTATACAGAAAAAAAAGATACAAGATCAGGATTTGGTGATGGTCTTTTACATGTCGGTAAAAACAACCCAAATATAATTGCTTTATGTGCAGATTTGACAGGTTCTTTAAAAATGAATGATTTTAAGAATAAATACCCTAATAGATTTTTACAAATAGGTATAGCAGAAGCAAATATGATGGGAATAGCTGCAGGTTTAACTATCGGAGGTAAAATTCCATATACTGGAACCTTTGCTAATTTTTCAACAGGAAGAGTTTATGATCAAATAAGACAATCAATTGCATATTCTAATAAAAATGTAAAGATATGTGCCTCTCATGCTGGTGTAACTTTAGGTGAAGATGGCGCAACACATCAAATTCTTGAGGATATTGGAATGATGAAAATGTTACCTGGTATGACTGTTATAAATCCTTGTGATTATAATCAAACTAAAGCTGCTACAATAGCAATAGCAGAATATAATGGACCTGTATATTTAAGATTTGGAAGACCAAAATGGCCAATTTTTACTAAAGAAAATCAAAAATTTGAAATTGGTAAAGCTATTGTTTTTTCAGAAGGTAAAGATGTTTCCATTTTCGCTACAGGACATATGTTATGGCAAGCGCTTGAAGCTGAAAAAGAATTACATAAGTCTGGAATATCAGCAGAAGTGATTAATATTCATACGATTAAGCCACTTGATGAAGAAACTATTTTAAAAAGTATAAATAAAACTAAATGTGCTGTTACTTGTGAAGAACATAATATAATTGGTGGAATGGGAGAAAGTATTTCTAGAGTTATTAGTGAAAATAACCCATGTCCAATTAAATTAGTTGGAACCAATGATACATTTGGTCAAAGTGGTACACCCTATGAATTATTAGAAAAATATAACCTTAGTCCAGATTACATATTTAAATCAGTTAAAAAAGTTTTAAAGAAAAAATGAAAAAAGCTCTAGTTCTATTATCTGGAGGGCAAGATTCAACTACATGTTTATACTGGGCCTTGAATAAATTTAATGATGTTCAAGCAATATCATTTAACTATAATCAAAGACATATAGAAGAATTAGATTGTGCAAAAAAAATATGTGAGAAAGAAAAAATAAAATTTGATGTTATAGAATTAAATAAAATTTTTTCAAATTCAGCATTAATTGAACATAATAAAAAAATTAATATTGAACATCCATTAAATAATAAATTACCCAATTCATTTGTCCCTGGTAGAAATTTAACTTTTTTATCTATAGCATCATCATATGCTATAAATAATAAAATATTTGATATTATTATTGGTGTTTGTGAAAATGATTATAGTGGATATCCTGATTGTAGAAATAACTTTATAAAATCTATTGAAAAGTCAATATCTTTAGCGATGGATAAAAAAATAAAAATTCATACTCCACTAATAAATCTTAATAAAGCTAAAATTTGGAAGTTGGCTAAAGATCTTAATTGCTTAGAAATGATAATTAATAATACTATGACAGATTATAACGGTTCATATAAAAAAAATGAATGGGGATATGGTAAATTAGATAATCCTGCATCTTTATTAAGATCAAAAGGATACTTTGAAGCAAAAAAAAATAATTGGATATAAAATGAAATTAAAAAACAATATTATTGATCCTTATATTGGCCAAACAGCAGAGGGTAAAAAAATTAATTTTGAAAGTAAAGAATCAATACAAAGAAAAGAATTAAAAGTTTTTAAGTTTGAAAGTAAGAATCAATATATTAAAATTCAAACAAAAGAGTTTATTGCTGTTTGTCCTTTTAGTGGCCTTCCAGATATTGCCAAGATAAATATAGAATACTATGCAAAAGGAGGAGTAGCATTAGAATTAAAAGCACTTAAATATTACTTGATAAGTTATAAAAATGTTGGTATATACCAAGAAGAAGTTACTAAAACAATATATAATGATTTAAGTAATATTCTCAAAACAAAAAAAATCAAGATTACTTCAAAATATAATATAAGAGGTGGTTTACTCACAACATGTAGTGAAGGTAATTTGTAATTAAATTATTTTGAGTATTTTCTTTTAAACCTATCGTATAAAATTTGTTGTTTTGAATCAAGATTTATCTCTCTTCCTGTAATATAAGCAAGAGAAATCTTACTTGTCATCATATCTAAAATATCTCCTGAACTAACAATAATATTAGCATCTTTACCTACTTCTAATGATCCAGTTATATAATCAATACCTAAAATTTTAGCAGTATTTAATGTAATCATCTTTAAAGCATTACTCTTACCTAAGCCATATCCAGCAGCAGTTCCAGCTAAAAAAGGAAGGTTTCTAGATCCATGTAATGATCCAGATGCTGTTAAACCAACTAAAATACCTGCTTCATTTAAAATATTTGGAAGTTTATAAGGAAGATCTATATCTTCATGATTTCTAGATGGGACTCTATGTAAATTATCTAGGAGTACAGGTAAATTATGTTCTTTAATAAAATCAATAGCATAGAAAGCATCTTCAACACCTACTAAAACTATATTATTAATACCATATTTTTTAAAAGTTTGTACAGATTCAATAATTTGATCTCGTGAATCAGCGTGAATAAATATTTTTTTAGATCCTCCAAAAACATCCTTCATTGCATCAAGTTTTAAATTAATAGTTCTATTATTTGACTCATAATAAGACTTCGAATCAATTAAAAACTTATTAACCTTATCAATTATTTTAGAATAGTTAGGGTTTTCTCTAAAATCTGTTGATCCTCTCCAAGGATTTGGTGGATAAATTTTTGTTGGCCATTTAACATGTATACCATCATCAACTTTATAAGCAGCATCCTCCCAATTCCAACCTTCCATCATCATAATTGAAGAATTTCCAGTTATTAAATCGCCATCGGGTACTACCTGAGAAATTAATATTCCATTAAATCTAAAAGTAGCTATCATATCTGAATCCGTATTGTAAGCAATTAGTGATCTTATATTAGAATTAATATCACCTAATTCTGTATGATCAACAGTTGCTCTTACTGCAGAAACATCCTCCAAACCAACCTTAGAATTTGGTAAAATCAAACCAGGATAAATATTATTATTAGATAAATCTATCTTTTTATGAGAATTAAATGAACTTTCTAACGCAGAGTTATCTTTACCAACATGAGTTATTTTACCTTCATTAAAAGCTATATAACCTTTAGAAATAATTTCTCCATTACCAACATGAATTGTAGCATTATACAAAAGAATTGGCTCTATCTGATTTCCTACAGGTTCTGGAACCTGTGAAAAACTCATGTAAAATGAAAAGAATAAGATATATGTTAAAATGTTTTTCATGTTAATTTTCAATTAGTGTTAAAGTTTCGTAGTCAATTATATCTTCACAATGAAATTCAATATCAACTCTTCTGTTAGGTACTCTTCTAAATTGATTACCTTGAGAATCTCCTTTCATTTTTGAAATAATTCTAGCTCTTTCAGATTTAATTTGATTTCTTAATAATTTATCTTCATCTAAATCATAATATATTTTACCATCAACAATTGTTTTTGATGGTTTAGAATAAATAGATAATGGATGATTAGTCCATAAAACTAAGTCAGCATCTTTACCTACTTTAATACTACCAATTCTATGTTCTAAATGTAATAATTTTGCAGGATTCAATGTAACCATCTTTAAAGCTTCAATCTCAGATATATTTCCATACTTGATAGATTTTGCTGCTTCTTGATTCAATCTTCTTGCCATCTCTCTACTATCGGAATTAATTGCTGTTACTACACCCGCTTGAGTCATTAAAGCAGCATTATAAGGAATAGCTTCTTTAACCTCATTTTTATATGCCCACCAATCCGAAAATGTAGATCCTCCTACGCCATGATCTGCCATTTTATCTGCTACTTTATACCCTTCTAATATATGAGTAAAAGTATTTACTTTAAAATTAAACTTTTCTGCTACTTTCATTAGCATATTTATTTCTGATTGTACATATGAGTGACAAGTGACAAACCTTTCTCCATTTAAAATTTCTGCTAAAGCATCTAATTCTAAATCCTTCCTAGGAGCTGAATTAATTAGTTTTTCTTTTTTTGAAAGTGATAAATAATTTTTCCAATTTTTATCATACTCTTTTGCTCTATTGAATGCATCAACAAAAACTTGTTCAACTCCCATTCTAGTATCAGGGAATCTTGAACTTTGAGGAGCTCTTGACCTTTTAACATTTTCACCAAGGGCAAACTTTATATATTCATCTGCATCTTTAATTAACATTTCTTGAGGACTAGACCCCCATCTTAATTTAATTATAGCTGATTGACCCCCTACTGGATTAGCAGAGCCATGAAGTAACTGAGCCGATGTAACTCCACCAGCAAGTTGTCTATATATATTAACATCCTCAGAATTCACAACATCTTTCATTCTAACCTCAGAAGTTACGACTTGAGACCCTTCATTAACTCCAGTTAAAGCAATATGAGAATGTTCATCAATAATTCCAGGAGTTAAATGCATATCAGTACCATCTATAATAATTGCATCTTCAGAATTAAGATTTTTACCAATAACAGCAATTTTACCGTTATCAATTAATACATCTCCATTTTGAATAATACCATCACCTTCTAAAGTCCATATAGTAGCATTCTTTATTAATCTTTTTTCTGCTATTTTTAAAGAGGAGGTTCCATATTCAACAAAAGGAAATATTATGCTTCCAATTTTATTTTTAGATTCATTTTTTTTAGTATTAGATTTTGATAAATCATCTTTAATTTCTTCTACTTTTACAGCACTCCAATTTATCCATTCTAAATTATTTAAAGTTCCTTTACCTTTTAAAATTCCATTTGAATAATAACCTGAAAGCTTATAGTCACCTAAACTTTTAATATTAAAATTCAAATTAAGATTTTCATCATCTACTATTAATTTAGCTTTATGTTCAATAGAATCTAAAATATCTAATTTAATAGTTGCTGAAGGATTATTTTTATTTCCAGAAATTTTTAATGATACTTTTTTTTCATTAATTGATAAATTATATTCACCCTTATAGTCATTAGTATTCGTATTTGTAACTCTATGCCATTTACCTTGAATCCAATTACTTAAAATTTTTGTTTTTTTAGAGAATAAATCCCCATCAGTTACTATAAAATTTGCAATAAAAGATTCTTTTATAGAACCAATTTTATTTTCCATATTTAATATTTTTGATGGGTTATATGTCAAAGCTTTAAGAATATTTTCCTTACTTGCTCCTCTCTCTATAGATTTAATTAAATTATTTCTAAACTCTGAAATATTTTTTAATCCATGAGTTGTGATTGAAAAATTGATATCATTTTTCTCTAAAAAATAAAGATTAGAAGGTGCCATTTCCCAATGTTTTAATTGGCCTAATGTTAAATTGTTATTTTTAAAAGGGTCATCAACATTATATGCTTTAGGAAAATTAATAGGAACTATTAGATTAGTGTACTGCTTCTTAATTTCATTAATTCTTTGATATTCATCACCATTTCCTTTGATAATAAAATTAATATTAAGTTCTTTTCCTACTTTTTGAGCTAATAATACTCTTAATTTATCTCTAACCTCTATAATATTAGGAAGAGCAATATTTTTATTAATAGCTTCTAAAGATAGGTTTACTTCATTATTAATTTCATTATTGTCTTTATACCATCTAGAATCATATATTGATTGTTTAAGTAAAGCAACTGAACCCATTAATGAATTAGGATAATTTTGAGATGTAGAACCTTTTCTAAATGAAAAATGATTAGAAGACTTTTCTTTTAAAACTATAGTTTGTTCTTTTTCATCAGCAAGTGTAATATAAACTCCTGTACCCCTTAAAATACCATCCATATTATGAGAAACTACAGAACCAAAGCCTTCTTTTCTCATTAATCCAGATTTTTTTGAATCTATTTTAATATTCTCAACACTATTAAATTCTGAATTAACTGATTCATTCCATCCAAAAGGGCCATCTTTAGCTGAAAGTATTTTTGGATTAGTATAACTTGACATCCAATTAGAAGAGGAATTAGTTTTTCTTTCTTTAATAATTCCATAATCAGAATAAATATCAATAAATGAAGGATATATATAACTTCCATTTAAATCAAAAGCCCTGACACCTTTAGGAATTATGATATTTTGACCTACAGAAACTATTTTACCATTTTTTATTATTAAGATAGCATTTGAAATAGATGTTTTATAGTCAACTATAATATTAGCATTTATAAAAGCATAGTGATTGTCTCTGTTATCCTCAACACCATTTAAAGGAAATCCTTCTTGTGAATGAAGGTTTTTAGTTGAAAAAAAAGAAAGGAATATTATAAAAAATTTAAGTATTCTCATTTTATTAAGTTGTTTAGGAAAAAACAATTTAATAAAATTGATTAAAAACAAAAATAAATTACCTTAAAACCTTACCCTTAATATATATGTAAATATTATTAGGTTTGTCTTTTATACTTTGATTTGTTAGAACATTCAAAGATTTTCTAAAAATACCTGGTCTTCCTTTAGGATTATACTCTGCAATAATAAATCCTTCATCACCTGGATTAATTGGATTTTTTGACCAATTAGGAGTAGTACAACCGCAAGAAGGTTTTACAGATAAAATCAATAAAGGTTGATCTCCATCATTTTTGAATGAAAATTTATGAGAAACCTTACCATCTTTTTCATTAATATCACCAAAATTATGTTCAGAATTTTCAAAAAGAATTTTAGAGGATTGAGAAAAAAGAGTAAAAAATGGTATAAATAATACTATTATTAAAATTAATTTTTTCATAATTATCAAAAATATATAATTATTTATGGTCTTTCAATTAAACAATTGAATTAATTTTATGTTTGTAATGGCTAGAGTCTTAACAGGTATTCAAAGTTCCGGTAACCCTCATCTTGGAAATATCCTTGGTGCAATTAATCCTTCAATAAAACTTTCAAAAGAAAAAGGTAATGAATCTTTATTTTTCATAGCTGATTTACACTCCTTAATAAACATTAAAGATTCAAATGTAAGAAAAAATAATACCCTATCAATAGCTGCTGCTTGGATAGCAATGGGATTTAATTATAAAAATAATTTTTTCTATAGACAATCTAAGATAACAGAAGTATGTGAACTTACTTGGTATCTAAATTGTTTTACTCCTTATCCAATGCTAGTTAATTCTCATTCTTTTAAGGATAAGTCAACCAATCTATCACAAATTAACAGTGGTCTATTTACATATCCAATTCTTATGGCTTCTGACATATTGTTATATGATGCTAATATAGTTCCTGTTGGAAAAGATCAAAAACAACATCTAGAGATTACTAGAGATATTGCTAAAACATTTAACCATCAATTTGGAGATACCTTTATAATTCCTGAATGTTCTGTAGATGAAAAAGTAATGACAATACCTGGTACTGATGGAAAAAAAATGAGCAAAACATATAATAATACTATTGATATTTTTTTAGATGAAAAAAATTTAAAAAAACAAATAATGTCAATCATTACAGACAGTAAAGGATTAGAAGAATCTAAAATTGCTGATGATTGTAATGTTTATAAAATTTATAAATTAATAGCTAACATGAAAGATGCTCAATTAATGAAAGAAAAATATCTTACTGGAGGATTCGGATATGGTCATGCAAAAAAAGATCTATTAGAATTAATTTTAGAAAAATATAAAGAACAAAGAGTAGAATACTTTAAATTATTAAGTGATAAAGAAGAAATAAATAAAATTTTAGAAGAGGGAGAAAGAAAAGCAAAGAATATTGCAATTAATGTTTTAGAAAGAGTTAAAGCAAAACTTGGTTTTTAAATATGGATAAGGATTCATTATTTAAATTAAGTTTAAAAGCATCAAATGAATGGCTTAATTCTAATATAGATGATGCATCAAAGAGTGAAATAATTGAACTTCAAAAAATAAAAAACAAAAATAAATTAATAGAATCTTTTTATAAAAATCTTGAATTTGGAACAGGCGGAATAAGAGGTTTAATTGGAACTGGAACAAATAGAATAAATAAATTTACATTAGGACTTGCTACTCAAGGTTTATCAAATTATTTAAAAAAAAAAATTAATTCAAATATCAAAGTAGCGATAGCATATGATAACAGAAAGTTTAGTAAAGAGTTTGCATTTATAACAGCTGATATCTTAAGTGCAAATGATATAAATGTAATTATATTCAAAGAATTAAGACCTACTCCTCTCCTTTCATACACAGTAAGAAAATTAAAATGTAGTAGCGGGATAGTTATTACTGCATCTCATAATCCAAAGGAATATAATGGTTATAAGGTATACTGGAATGATGGAGGTCAAATTGTAAAGCCTCATGATGAGGGAATTATAAACGAAATTAATATTTTAAAAGAAATTAATAAAATAAATTTTAATAAAAATAAATCTAAAATACAGGTAATAGGTAATGAAATAGATGAGCTATATTTTAAAGATTTAAAAAGCCTTTCTTTAAATGATAACTCAAAATCAGAATTGAAAATTGTTTTCTCCCCTATACATGGGACTGGAATAACAATGATACCAAAAGCATTAGAAACATTTGGATTTAAAAATATAATTATAACAAAAAGTCAAAAAAATCCAGATGAAAATTTTAGTACAGTAATATCACCAAACCCTGAAGAGTATGAAGCATTAAAAGAAGGAATTATAGAACTTAAAAAAAGTAAATCTGATATTTTACTCGCAACTGATCCAGATGCTGATAGAGTTGGAGTCGCCATTAGAAAGAAAAAAGAAATTGTATTAATTAATGGAAATCAACTAGCAAGTTTAATCATATATTACACTTTAAGAAAAAAGAAAGAAAAAAATAATCTTTATAATAATAATTATGTTGCTAAAACAATAGTAACCACTAATTTGATAGATAAAATTTGTGAAGATTTTAATATTAATTGCTATTCTACTTTAACAGGTTTTAAACATATTGCTAATCTGATTAAAAATAAAAAAAATGAAAAATTTATTGCGGGTGGAGAAGAAAGTTATGGATACTTAGTTGGTGACTTTGTTAGAGATAAAGATGCTATAATTTCAACATCAATTTTATGTGAAATTGCTAACTGGGCAAAAATGGAATCTAAAAATTTAATTGATATTCTTAATGAAATCTATATTAAATATGGAATTTTTAAAGATAAATTATATACTATAAAACTAGAAGGAATTAAAGGAAGAGAGAATATTCAAAAAATAATGAATGAATTTAGAACTAATCCACCAAATTTAATATTCAATATGAAAACTAAAAAAATTATTGATTATTTAAATTATAATAATAAAATTAAAAATGAAAAAGCTGATGTTATTCAAATATTAAGTGATAATGATTCATCAATTACTGTTAGGCCTAGTGGTACTGAACCAAAAATAAAATTTTATTTCAGCTTAAATTCTAAAAAGTTGAACCATAAAAAAATGGAAGAACTAATCGATAAAGAAATTGATATAATAAAAAAAAAATATGTCTAATAAAGAATTAAAAAAATCAATCATCTGGGTTAAGCTCCAAAAACATTTTAATAAAAATAAAAAAATATCACTAAATAGTTTATTTAAAAATGATAAAAATAGATTTAAAAATTTTTCAATAATTAAAAATGATTTTTTAGTTGACTTTTCAAAAAATCATTTAACAAACAAAACGTTATCTCTTTTTAAAAAATTATTTGAAGAAAGAAATCTAAAAGTAGGTATTAAAAATTTTTTTGAAGGCAAAAAAGTAAACTATACTGAAAACAGAGAAGCTATGCATTATCTTCTAAGAGGTACTTACATAAATAACAATCAAAAAAAATATAAAAAAGAAATAGATAAATCACTTAATAAAATAAAAGAGATTAGTGATAAAGTCAATTCAGGTAAATTAATAGGTTACACAGGAAAAAAAATAAAAAATATTATAAATGTTGGAATTGGAGGTTCAGACTTAGGACCAAAAATGGTTTGTAATGCACTAAAATTTTATTCAAATAGAAATATTAATTCTTTTTTTGTATCTAATATTGACCCAAATAATTTATCAGAGATACTTTTAAAAGTCAATCATGAAAATTCGATTTTTATTATTTCATCAAAATCATTCTCAACTATGGAAACTTTAGTTAATGCTAAATCTGCTAAGAAATGGTTTATTAAAAAATCTAAAAATTCAAAAAGTTTTGAAAAACATTTTTTCGCAGTAACTACAAATATTAATGAAGCAAATAAATTTGGTATCATAGAAGAAAATATTTTTCCTTTTTTTGATTGGGTTGGAGGAAGATATTCTTTATGGTCTCCAGTAGGATTACCAATTTCTATTCAAATAGGATTTAAAAATTTTAAAAATTTACTTCTTGGAGCTCATATAATGGATAAACATTTTTATTCAGAACCTTTCGAAAAAAATATTCCTATGATATTAGCATCGATAGGAATATGGTACAATAACTTTTTTAAATGCGAAACTCAAGCAATTTTTCCATATAATGAATACCTAAAACTATTTCCAAGTTATCTTCAACAGGCAGATATGGAAAGCAATGGAAAATCTATTTCTAAAAACAATAAAAATATTAATTATGAATCAGGACCTATAATATGGGGAGATAAAGGAACTAATGGACAACATGCATTTTTCCAACTAATTCATCAAGGAACGAAATTAGTGCCATGTGATTTTATTGGATTTGTTAAGCCCTTAAATAAAATAGATAAAAATCATGATATTTTAATATCAAATTTATTCGGGCAAACAAAAGCATTAATGCAAGGAAAAAATGAAAAAGAAGTGTTATCGTCAATAAAAAGTCAAAAAAATATAAATAAAAACACTTTAATTAAATCAAAATCATTTAAAGGTAATAAACCATCAAATACTATTTTAATAAACAAACTTACTCCTAAGACTCTGGGATCTCTTATTGCATTATATGAACATAAAATATTTGTTCAAGGATATATATGGGGAATAAATAGTTTTGATCAATGGGGAGTTGAGCTAGGAAAAGAATTAGCGAATGAAATTTTAGATAATATTAATTCAAGTATTGAAAGTGATAAGTTTGATAAATCAACTCAAGGTCTAATTAAATATTATAAAAAATTAAGTCATAAATAAACCTGCTATATTTCCAGTTAGTAATGTAGCTAATGTAGCAGCAAGAAGAGCTTTAAATCCAAGTTTGGATAAATCTTTTTGTCTTGAAGGAGCTAATGAACCTATACCACCAATTTGAATGGCAATAGAACTAAAATTAGCAAAGCCACAAAGTGCATATGAAGATATTATAATAGATTTATCAGATAATAATCCATCTGATTTCATTTGAGCTAAATCTAGATAAGCAATAAACTCATTTATTACAAATTTTTGACCTAGTAAACTTCCTACTAAAGCTGATTCACTCCAACTGACACCAATCATAAATGCAAAAAATTGAAAAATTTGACCAAGTAAATATTCCATTGAAAGAGATTTGAATTGACCATTAGAAGAATTATATACAAAATCATTTAATGTTGTTATTTCACCTACATAATTTAAAAAATAATTCATCATATAAACAACAGATATAAAAACGAGTAACATTGCTGCGATGTTAAATGCAAGTTTAAGTCCATCCGAAGCACCTCTTGCTAAAGCATCAATAACATTAACTCCTAAATCATTTTTATTTAAATCAAGGTTAGTATTAATTTTATCATTTGAAGACTCTGGATAAAAAATTTTAGATAAGACAATTCCTGCTGGAGCATTCATAATAGATGCAGTTAATAAAATAGTAGCAAACTTTATACTTTCTTCAGGACTATCCCCACCAAGCAAAGCAACATATGCAGCAAATACTCCCCCAGCAATCGTTGCCATTCCACCAGTCATAAGACACATCAATTCAGAATTAGTCATATTTTTTATATAAGGTTTAACTAATAAAGGTGCCTCAGTTTGACCCAAAAAAATATTTCCGGCAGCAGCTAATGATTCTGCTCCAGATAATTTCATTGTTTTAGACATAACCCAAGCAATAGATTTCACAATAACTTGTAAAATTCCTAAGTAATATAATACAGCACTTAAACCAGAAAATAATATAACAACAGGTAAAGCATTAAAGGCAAATCCAGAAAACTCTGCATTAGGAAAAAGAAATAAAGTACCATCTTTAGAGAATCCAATTATTATCACAAAAATTTCACTAATAGATTTAAAAATATTCTCTACAAATTGAACTTTGGAAATTAAAATTGCAAAAAATATTTGTAATAATATCCCTGTTAAAACGAGTCTCCATTTTATATTTTTTTTATCACCTGAAAAAAAATAAGCAATAGAAATAATAAAAAAAATACCTAATATGAATCTAATAATATCCATTAATTTCTTTTTTTAATTTCATCGCGAATTCTAGCAGCAAATTCATAATTTTCATCTTTTATTGATGTATCTAAAGAATTATTAAGTTCTAAAATTGACATATCACCTAATGTATTTACTTTTGACTTTTTATCTACTTGTTTATCAACATTAACTTCGTCAAATAAAATTCCAGCATCTTTCATCACTTTATCATTAGTAAAAACATCAACTCCAAATCTAATTGCAATTGCAATTGCATCAGAAGGCCTTGCATCTATTGAAACTTTTTTATCTGAATCAGATAAAAAAATTTTTGAAAAAAATACACCTTCTTTAATATCTGTAATTATTACCTCAGTTACAAGAAAATTGAATTTAGAAGATAAAGATTTAAAGAGATCATGTGTCATTGGACGATTAGGTATGATTTTTTCTATTTCCATTGCAATAGATTGTGCTTCAAACATACCAATTATAATAGGTAATCTTCTGTCACCATCAACTTCTTTTAAAACCAACGCAAATGAACCAGATTGTGATTCAACACTTGATGATAAACCTAAAATTTCAAGTTTTATTTTTTTCATTTAAAATTATTTTAAAGCATTAATAAACCTAGGTATGACATCAAAAGCATCTCCAATAATACCATAATCAGCATGTTTAAAAAATGGAGCATCAGCATCATTATTAATAACAACTATAATTTTAGAAGAGTTTACACCAGCTAAATGTTGAATAGCTCCCGAAATACCAATAGCAATGTAAATATTAGGTGATATTTTTAAACCTGTTTGACCAACATGTTCATGATGAGGTCTCCATCCAGCATCAGAAACTGGCTTACTACAAGCAGTTGCAGCACCTAACTCTTTGGCTAATTCTTCTATCATTTTCCAATTTTCTGGTCCTTTTAAACCTCTTCCTGCAGAAATAACAATATCAGCATCATTTAATAAAATATCTCCTTCAATTTTTTCTTTATTAATAGAAAATACTCTATCAGAGGATGAGTTAATAGTTTTATATGAGATTTCCTTAATTTGAACAGATTTATTAAATGAAGAAATTTTAATAATATTTTTATTCAAAACAAAAATACAATTGTCTGAATTGATTTCTACATTGGATTCAGCTTTACCAGAAAATATTAAACTTTTTATACAAATTTTGTTTTCAAATTTGGGAACCGAAACCACATTAGTAACCAAAGGAAAATTTAATTCAACAGATAAATTAGATGAAACTTTTAAAAAGTGATTTGATTTTGGAAAAACAATAAAATTAATTTTAAAATCTTTAATAGAAGTTATAATAGAATTAAAAGAATTTTTTTCAGTAAAGGATCCAGAAAACTTAAAGTATGTAGATAAACCAAAAATACCTAAAGACTTTAAGTTATCACCATCTATATTAGAATCTGAAATTCCATATACATTATCATTTATACTATTCGCATAGTTTAATGCTTGTTTAGATGTTTCTTTTAAACTACCATTACTAAACTCTAAAAAAACTAATACTGACATGTCATAAATTTTTTAACTTTAATTCTTTAATTAATTCATTAATATTATTTTCATCAATGATTTTTATATTTTCTTTTTTCTCTGGTATAATAAATTTTGAAAAATTAACTTTAGATTCATCAGCAAATGATTCTATAACCTTTAAAGGTTTTATTCTTGCATTCATAATTCCTCTCATATTAGGAATTTTCCATTCTGCTATTGGTTCTTGACATCCTAAAATAGCAGGTAAAACAACTTCTAATGTTTCAATTCCATCATCTATCTCTTTCTTAATTAAAATTTTTTGATCTTTAAGATTTAAATTCAATTCTGTAACAGGTGATAATGAAGGAATATTTAAAATTGATCCAGTTAAGTAATGGACCTGAGCGGAATTAAAATCAATAGACTCTTTACCCATTAATATCAAATCAAAATTATTCTCTTTTATAAAACTTGCAATTTGATTTGCTACATGCAAAGAATTATTAGGAAAAATATTAATTCTAAATGCATCATCAGCTCCTACTGCTAATGCTTTTCTTAAAAGAGGATCATTATTTGCTAAACCAACATTTAATACAGAAATATGAATGGAATTATCTTTTTCTTTGAGCTCAACTGCCCTAGCTAAAGCATAATCTTCATATGGACCTACAATATATTGGACTCCTTCTGAATTAAATTTAGTATCATTATCCGTAAAAGATATTTTAGAAGTAGTATCAGGGACACAGGATATACATATTAAAATATTCATAGTATATTAAAAAGGATCATTATTTGCTTTACTTTGAAATTTACTAACTTCATTAGTATCTAAAGAAGAAGCATCAGCAAATTTAGCATATCTCTCAATAAACTTAAGTTTAATCTTACCTGTTGGACCATTCCTATTTTTTCTTAATAAAATTTCAGCAACTCCAGCAGTTAAATTACCATCTTCATCCTCTGTAATATCATATCTATCAGCTCTATAAACAAATAAAACCATATCTGCATCTTGTTCAATTGAACCTGATTCTCTTAAATCAGATAAAACAGGTCTTTTATCTCCTCCCCTAGTTTCAACTGCTCTACTTAATTGTGAAAGAGCTATTACGGGAATATTTAATTCTTTAGCTACAGCTTTAAGAGATCTAGAAATGGATGCTATTTCTTGTTCTCTATTTCCAGAAGATTTTCCATATTCACCAGACATCAATTGTAGATAATCTACAACAATACATTGTATATCATGTTGAGATTTTAACCTCCTAGACTTTGCTCTTAATTCTAAAATACTTAAAGCTGGAGTATCATCTATAAAAATTTTTGCTTTATTTAATTGATCTGTTTTATGAAGTAATTGCTGCCACTCATAATCTTTTAAATTTCCTTTTTTTATTTTATCACTATCTAGTTCTGCTTCTGCAGAAATTAAACGATTGACTATTTGTAAAGAAGACATTTCTAACGAAAAAATTGCCATAGGCATATCATGATCAATTGCTGCATTTCTAATCATTGATAATACAAGAGCTGTTTTACCCATTGAAGGTCTTCCAGCAATAATAACTAAATCTGAAGGCTGCCATCCAGAAGTTATATTGTCTAAGTCAATTAGACCAGAAGGAACACCCGTTATACCATCTTTTTTTGTTTTTTTTGTTTCAAGTTCATGAATTGCCACCTTCATAAGGTTTTTAACCTGATCATAATTTTTTCTAATATGAGATTCAGAAATATCAAATAAAGATTGTTCAGTAGAATCTAATAAATCAAAAACATCAGTAGTATCTTCATATGCATCTTTTTGAACTTCACCCGAAACTTCTATTAATTGTCTTTTAATGGATTGTTCTAAAATTATTCTAGAATGAAATTCTATATTTGATGCGGAATTTACTCTTGTCGTAAGTTGAGATACATAATAAGAACCACCTACAAAATCTAGTTTTCCATTTTTCTTCAGCTGATTAGTCACGGTTAATAAATCAACAGGTTCAGAATTATTAAATAAATCTATAATTGCTTGATATATTTCTTTGTGTGAATCTTTATAAAAATTATTTGGTTTAAGTATATCAATAACATCAGTTAATGCTTGCTTCTCAATCATCAAAGCACCAAGAACTGATTGCTCTAAATCAAGTGCTTGAGGAGGAAGTTTTCCAAGATCATATTTTTGAGATAATGATGAGTTTTCCCTAGTAGTTCTAGATAATATTTTAGGATTATTTTTCAATTCTTTATTATTTAAACAAACCTAATTAAAATATAAATTTGAAAGAAAAATTATAATTATAATTATCCATATATTATCAACAAAAAGAAAGTATTAATAATAATTTGCATGAATATTAATTATATATAATTTTGAATGAGGTGCAAAAAACTAATCCAAAAAAAATTCATTTAATTTCTATAGGTGGAAGTATTATGCATGATTTGGCAATAAACCTTAAAACCACAGGAAATATTATAACAGGAAGTGATGATAAAATTTATAATCCTGCAAAAAAAAATCTAAAAACATATAATATTCTACCTGATAAAATTGGATATTTTAAAAATAACATAAATAAAAATATAGATTATGTTATTGCTGGGATGCATACAAAAAAAAATAATGTTGAGTTAAAGGAAGCAAAAAAATTAAATATTCCAATATTATCATATCCAGAATTTATCCAAAATTTATCAATCAATAAACAAAGAATCGTAATAGCAGGAAGTCATGGAAAAACAACTATAACATCTATTATAATGCATATACTTAAATTTTATAATAAAAAATTTGATTATCTAATTGGTGGAAAAGTAAATGGATTTAAAAGAAATGTAAAACTTAGTAGCAACCCTATCATTATCTTAGAAGGAGATGAATATTTGACCAGTCCATTTGACAAAAAACCGAAATTCTTAAATTATAATCATCATATAGTATTAATTAATGGGATTGAGTGGGATCATTTTAATGTATTTAAAACATTTAAAATATATCTAAAACAATTTGAAAAACTTATAGAATCTACACCGAAAGCTGGAGAAATCATTTATTATGAAAATGACAAAAACATTTTAAAAATTTTAAATAAATATAAAAAAGAAGATGTTACTCATACATCATATAATGAATTACCATTTAAAATAAAATACAATAAAACATATTTAGAATATGAAGGAAAACAAGTGCCAATTAAAATATTTGGCAGACATAATATGCAAAATTTAGCTGGAGCTAAAAAAATTTTAAATAATTTAGGCATATCAAATAAATTATTTTTTAGAGCAATAAAAACATTCAAGCTTCCAAATCAAAGACTTGAAATTTTATATAATAAAAATAATAGAAAAGTATTTAAGGATTTTGCACATTCACCTTCAAAATTAAAATCAACAATTAATGCTGTAAAAAAACAATATAATAATAAGTTATTAAGTATTTATGAATTACATAGTTCTAGTAGTTTAAATAAAGATTTTTTACCAACCTATAGTAATTCAACTATTGAATCAGACAATACATTTATTTATATATCAGACAAAATATTATTAGAACAAAATATAGAAAAAATATCAACTTTAGATATAAAAAAATATTTTAATTCTTCCAGTTTAAAGGTATGTAGAAATAAAAAGAAATTATTACAAAATATTTCTAATGTTAAATTTAAAAATCATAATTTCCTTTTTATGTCTTCAGGAAATTTTGATCAGTTTTCTTTCAAAGATTTCTTAAAAAAAATTAAATGAATCTAAAAAACCCTTTAGTGATTATAGATTTAGAAACTACAGGTTTAGATATCATAAATGATAGAATAATAGAAATATCAATGATTAAAATTGATATAAATAATAAAGAAACTAATAAAACAATTAGAATAAATCCTGAAATTCCAATTTCAAAAGAAAGTAGTTTAATACATGGTCTTTATTATGAAGATATTAAAAATTGTATAACATTTAAGAATACTGCAAATGAAATTTTTGAATTTATAAAAAAATGTGATATCGGTGGTTTTAATGTATTGAAATTTGATCTTCCAATGTTAATAGAGGAATTTCTTCGATGTGATATTAAATTATCAATACAAAATATTAAAATTATTGACGCTCAAAGAATTTATCATTTAATGGAAAAAAGGAATTTAAGCTCAGCATATAAGTTTTATTGTAATAAAGAACTAAAAAATGCTCATAATTCATACTATGATACACTAGCTACATATGAGGTTATAAAAGGTCAAATCAAAAAATATAATGGTAAAGAGGTAATTGATAATAAAGGAAATATTTTAGGTAAAATATCAAATGATATAGATTCAATTGGTTCGATAATAGATAATAACATTGTTGATTTAGCAGGAAGAATAATTAAAAATAGTGATAATATTGATGTTTTTAATTTTGGAAAATTTAAAAATAAAAGTGTTAATTCAGTCTTCAAAAGCAATCCTGAATATTATCATTGGATAATGAAAAGTAGCTTTCCATTAAATACAAAAGAAATTTTTACAAAAATTAAATCAAAAGGAATCAGTTAAAAAAAATAGTAATATCCCTTTTTAATTTCTCATTAATTTCTATTTTGATTCTTATGTTTTTATTTGGAATTATTTCTTTAGCAATTTCTGGCCATTCAATCAGACAAATATTTTTAGAATAAACATACTCATCAAAACCAATTTCTATTAACTCTTCAACTGATTTTACTCTATATAAATCAAAATGATATATTAATAAATTATCTTTTAAGATATATTCATTGACCAATGAAAAAGTAGGACTTAATACATTATCTAAAACACCAAGATTTTTACATAAAGTTTGAATAAAAGTAGTTTTACCTGAACCCATATTTCCATCTAATAAAATAATGTTTGATTTTTTATTTTTAATTAAATAATCAGAAACCTTACTATAATCTTTAATTTCTAAATTTTCAAATCTCATTATTAATTTTTTTTAGGTTCCAACTCTATATAAGGAATTATTATTTCTTCCATAGATATTCCTCCATGTTGAAAACTATCCTTAAAATTTTTAACATGATAATTGTAATCTTTAGGATATATTAAATATTGATTTTCTCTGGTAAAGACATATGAAGTACTAATGTTTTCTTGAGGTAACATGAATTTTTCAGGGTTTTTACAAACAAACAAATCATCATTATTAAAATTTAAATTTTTTCCACTTTTAAATCTCAAATTAGAGTTAGTATTTTTATCACCTACTATTTTAATTGGTTTATTCACTTTTACTGTACCATGATCTGTTGTAATTATTACTTTAACATCATTTTTTGATAAAAAATTCAAAACTTTATTTAATGGTGAATTTATAAACCATGAAGTTGTTAATGATCTATAAGACTTTTCATCATATGCTAAATTTTTAAAAAGTTTCATTTCAGATCTTGCATGAGAAAGCATATCAATAAAATTAAAAACCATAGAATTTAGATTATAATCTAAAAAATTAGGAAGTTTTTTAAGCATTTTTACTCCATCATCATAATGAACTATTTTAGTATAAGAATGTTTAATATCAAAACCCTCTCTTTTAAGGTTTCTATCTAATAATTCAAACTCATAATTGTTCATTCCATGCTCACTTTTATTCCAAATATCAGATTCTATTTTTGAAATATCAAGAGGTAATAAACTAGAGAAAATTGAATTTCTTGCATATTCTGTTGTTGTTGGTAAAATTGAACAATATGGTTTTTCTTTTTTAATATAAAATAAATTCGAAATATATTCTTCAATTACTTTCCATTGATCATAACGAAAATTATCAATTAAAATAAAAAAAACTGGCTTATCGTTTAAATTAGGAAAAACAAGATTTTTCATAATATCTTGAGACATTATTGGCCTTTCAATTTTAGAATTCATCCAATCTTGATAAGATTCAATAATAAAATCACAGAATCTTTTATTAGCATCTTTTCTCTGACTTTTAAAAATCTCTTCATAGTCATTATCTATTAATTTTTCAAAATCCAACTGCCATTTAATTAAATTTTTATAAATCTCCACCCAAGATTGAAATGAGTTTCTAGAATTAATATTATTTGATAATTCATTAAAAAAATTCGTATAATTTGACTTTAAATTCTGATTTATTATTATTTTATTTTCTAACACTTTTTTAACAGATATTAATATTTGATTAGGGTTTAAAGGTTTAATTAAATAATCACTTATTTCAGAAGCAATTGCTTCGTTCATAATATCTTCTGCTTCATTCTTAGTTATCATTATGATAGGCGTACTTGAAGAAATTTTTTTTATATCGGATATTAAACTAAGGCCAGTTTTACCTGGCATATTTTCATCAATTAATATTAAATCATATTCATTATTTGATTTTATAAAATTTAATAATGAATAAGGGTCATTAAAAGTGATGACTTTATAATTTTTTTCTTCTAAAAATAGAACATAAGGCTTTAGTAAATCTATTTCATCATCTACCCATAAAATATTATATCTTTGTGTTGTCATTTTGTTATTCAAATAAAATCAAAATTAATTTAAGTATATAATGAATAATATTGAGCTTAAAGTTAAAAAGATTGCTGATATTTTTGATGGAGAAATAATAGGTAATAATAAGATTACTATAAAAGGAGTAGGAAGTATTGAAAATGCCAAAAAAGGAGATATTACATTTTTAAGTAATAATAAATATTTAGATTATTTAGAAAAAACAAAAGCATCAGTTGTTATAGTTGATAAATCCATTGATATACCTAAAAATAATAAATCAACTATTATAAAGGTAAAAAACGCATATACATCTTTTGCTCTATTATTATCTCAATTAGATAAAAATAAAGTAGCTAATAAAAAAGGAATAGAGAATCCATCATTTATTAATAGTGAATCAAAAATTAAAAAAAATTGTTATATAGGAGCTTTTACTTATATAGATAAAAATGTGATATTGAATGAAAATATTAAGATTTTCCCTAATTGTTTCATAGGTGAAAATACAAAAATAGGATCAAATACTATAATATATCCAGGTGTAAAAATATACCCAAATACAAATATTGGAAAAAATTGCATCATCCATTCAAATTCTGTCATTGGCTCAGATGGATTTGGTTTTGCTCCAAAAGAAAATGGTGAATTTATTACAATACCTCAATTAGGTAATGTTATTATTAAAGATAATGTTAGTATTGGCTCTAATACAGTTATAGATAAAGCAACTATGGAATCAACAATTATTGAAAGTGGAGTAAAGTTAGATAATTTAATTCAAATTGGTCATAATGTAGAAATTGGTAAAAATACAGTAATAGCTGCTCAATCTGGCATTTCCGGTTCTACTAAGGTAGGAAAAAATAGTATGTTTGGTGGTCAAGTAGGTATAGTTGGTCACCTAAAGCTAGGAGATTATACAAAATATGCTGCTCAAGCTGGTATATCAAAAAATACAAAAAATAATGAAACACTTATTGGTTCTCCTGCAATGCCAAAAGATCAGTTTATTAAATCATATATAATTTTCAAAAAACTACCATCAATAGTTAAGCAAATTGAAAAACTAGAAAAAAAATTATATAATTCGAATTAATTTAAGTTTAAATTGAAAATTATATAATTTGCAAACTAAATGAGGACATTTCAGCAAACAATTTCTAAAGAATGTAGCATTTCAGGTATAGGGTTACATACTGGTAAAAAATCTTCATTAAAATTTATTCCTGCAAAAATTAACCATGGAATAAAGTTTCAAAGAATAGATTTAGAACATAAACCTATAATAAAAGCAGATGTAGATAATGTAATAGATATCTCAAGAGGTACAACATTATCTGAAAATAATGGAAAGGTTTCAACTGTAGAACATCTACTTGCAGCTTTAGTTGGACTTCAAATAGATAATGTTTTAATTCAAATTGATGGTCCTGAAGTACCAATTATGGATGGTAGTTCTATAGAATTTATTAAATGCCTTGAAAAATGCAAATTAAAGGATCAGGATGCTGTAAGAAATTATCTTGAAATACCAGAAAGTATTTTTTATAAAGATGAAAAAAATAATGTTGAATTAGCCGCATATCCTTTAAAAGATTATAGAGTAACTGTTATGGTAGACTATAATTCTGAAATCTTAGGTAGTCAACATCATACTTTAAATCAAATTGAAGATTTTAAAAAAGAAATTTCAGAATGCAGAACTTTTTGTTTTTTGCGTGAAGTTGAAGAGTTATTTAAAAATAATTTAATAAAAGGAGGAGATTTAGATAATGCTATAGTTATAGTAGATAAGATGTTAGACAAAAATAAATTAAAAGAAATATCTAAAATGCTTGGAAAAAAAGACATTAAATTAGAATCTGAAGGAATACTTAATAATACAAAATTAAGATTTAAAAATGAACCTGCTAGACATAAATTACTTGATGTTATAGGTGATTTAGCTTTGATTGGAAGGCCAATAAGAGGACATATCGTAGGTGCAAGACCAGGACATAAGTCAAATGTTGAATTTGCAAAAAAATTAAAAAAATTATCTATTAATAGCAAAGTAATTGCTCCAAAATATAGCCCAAATAGAGAGCCAATATATGATATTAATAAAATAAAAAAAATCCTTGAACACAGATATCCTTTTTTATATGTTGATAAAATAATACATATTGATGAAATGCAAATAATAGGAGTAAAAAATATTACATCAAATGAACAATACTTCAATGGACACTTTCCAAATAATCCAATTATGCCAGGTGTTCTTCAAGTTGAAGCATTAGCACAAGTTGGTGGAATATTAATAATGAATTCTATAAAAAACTCTGATAAATATATTCCATATTTAGCAGGAATTGAATCATTTAGATTTAGAAAAATGGTTGTTCCTGGTGACACTTTAATTTTAAAAACTACTTTTATAAATCCTATCAGAAGAGGTATTGCAAAAATGAAAGCTGAAGCTTTTGTTGGAGATAAACTTGTTAGTGAAGGAATAATGACTGCAACAATAGTAAAAAAATAATGCTTAAAAATAATATTTTTATACACTCTGAATCAAAAATAGGAAGCTCAACAACTATAGAACCATTTAGTTATATAGATAAAAATGTCGAAATTGGTGAAAACTGTTGGATCGGAAATAATGTGACTATTTACTCTGGTGCTAGAATTGGTAATAATGTAAAAATATTTCCAGGAGCTGTAATTTCAGCAATACCACAAGATTTAAAGTTCAATAATGAAGAAAGTACAGTTGAAATCAATGATAATACTACCATTAGAGAATGTGTTACTATAAGTAGAGGTACTGTTGATAAATTAACAACAAAAATTGGAAAAAAATGTTTAATTATGGCATATAGCCATATTGCTCATGATTGTATAATTAAAGATAATTGTATAATTGGAAATACTGCTCAAATTGCTGGCCATGTAATAATTTATGATTTTGCAATAGTAAGTGCAGGGACATTGGTTCATCAATTTACCAAAATAGGTTGTCACTCAATGATAGCAGGAGGATCTTTAGTTAGAAAAGATGTTCCACCATACTGCAAAGCTGGTAAAGAACCATTAAGTTATAGAGGAATAAATTCTATTGGATTAAAAAGAAGAGATTTTTCAGCTAAACAAATAAATCAAATTCAAAATATTTACAGAATAATTTATCTAGAAGGAAGAAATAATTCCCAAGCAGTTAAAAAAATTGAAAGCGATATTAAAGATTCAATTGAAAAAAATACTGTGTTACAATTTTTAAAAAATAGTGAAAGAGGAATAATTAAAGGAATACTTGATTAAATATGAAAATTATTTTTTATCAAGTAAATAAAAATTATGGAAATCAAGAAGTAATAAAGAATTTTAATTTCACTTTTATAAACAAAAATTATGTTGTATTAGGAAATAATGGAAGTGGTAAAAGCACACTTTTAAAATTAATTTCAAATCTTATTTTACCAAATTCTGGAAATATTAATTATTATGATAATAATTTAAAAATATCAAATGAACAAGCCATAAAAAATATTTCATTTACAGCTCCTTACCTTGAACTTATTGAAGAGCTTGATATAAATTCACTTTTAAAATTTCATTACAAATTCAAGAATCCAATATTCAAATACGAAACTATTATTAAAATGCTTGGTTTAAGTGAATATAAGAATAAAAAAATATTTGAATTATCATCTGGTATAAAACAGAGATTAAAACTTCTTCTAGCATTAAATACCCAATGTAATTTTACAATATTAGATGAACCTACAACAAACTTAGATGATAATGGAAAAGAGATGTACTATAATCTCTTTAAAAAATTTAAAAATAAAAAATCTATTATAATAGCAACTAATGATAAAAAAGATGTGATAGAATCAGATATTGAAATTATAAAAGTTAATTAATTTAAAATCAATCAAGAGATAGAAAATTAAATTCAGGTGGAAATGTATTAATATCTATACCCCACAAAATAGGTAATAAATAATAAACATAAATTGAAACTATAATTATTGAAATAAAATTCATAACTATTCCGGTTTTAACCATATCTGACATTTTCAAATAACCAGAACCAAATACTACTGCATTTGGTGGAGTAGCAACAGGAAGCATAAATGCACAAGAAGCAGCGATTGTAGCACTTACCATAATAATATAAGGGTGTATATCAAAAGATAAACTTATTGAGGCTAAAATTGGTAACAACATAGAAACTGTAGCTAAATTTGAAGTTATTTCAGTTAAGAAGTTAACAGAAAAAACTATTATTAAAACAATAAAAATTAATTCAATTGAATTTATATATTGTAGTTGATCTCCAATCCATAAAGTTAAACCACTTGTTTGCATAGCAGCAGCAAGCGAAAGACCTCCTCCAAATAATAAAATTATGCCCCAAGGTAATTTATAACAATCCTCCCAATTTATTATTTTTTGTTTTTTATCTGAAGAACTAAATAAAAATAAAAACATAGATATAAAAATTGCAATAATTGTATCATCAATACTTGGAATAATTTCACTAATCCTACTTTTTAATAATAATCCTATAATGAATAAAATAAAAATAATTAATACAATTTTTTCTTCATATTTTATTTTTCCTAATTCTTTAACTTTGTTGTATATATTATTTTTTGAAATATTATTTACTGATGTGAGATCAAACGTAAAATTCGTTAGATAAAACCAACAAATAATTAAAAGCATGCAGGATAAAGGAAGTGCCATAATTAACCAAGAAGTAAAATCAATTGATTGGTTAAAATATTGCTCTATATTAGATGTTAAAATCAAATTTGGAGGTGTTCCATATAAAGTAGCAAATCCACCAATTGATGCTGAATAAGCTATTCCAAGCATTAGTACTTTACCAAAATTACTTTTTAATAAATTATTTTGTAAACTAACTTGAGAAACTACTCCAATTCCTATTGGTAACATCATAATACTAGTTGATGTATTTGAAAGCCACATGGACAAAAATGCAGTGGCAATCATAAAACCTAAAATCATACTTTTTTTATCTAAACCAACATAATAAATTATATTTAAAGCTATTCTCTTATGTAGATTCCACTTCTCCATTGCTATAGCTAAAAAAAACCCAGCCATATAAAAAAATATAATTTTATTTCCATAAGCACTTGCAGTAGAGGTTAAATCTAAACCACCAAAAGTTGGAAAAAGAACAAGAGGAAGTAAAGATGTTACAGGAATTGGTATAGCTTCAGTTATCCACCATGATGCAATCCATAATACGCTACAGAAAATAGCATGAGATGCATCATTCATACCATCAAGAGGTCCAATAAAAAAATAAAAAAATATAAAAAGAAAAGGTCCTAAAATAATACGAAACCCTTGTGACATTAAACTATCTTATTGCTTAATAAAATCAAATACCCAGTTACCTTCTTTTAATCCACCAGAAACAGTAAAACTTGTTTTAAGAGTACTTGAAGTAAGCGATATACTTAAGACTACATTATCATTTCTTAATAATTTATTTTTATCATTATTTTGAAATGTCCAAGAACCAGAATTTGGCCATACATCAGCACTACCAGAATTAGTTGTAGAATAATTACCGCCATCTTTAGATGATCCTGAAAAAGTAAGAGTAATAGATTCAAAATCTAAAACAACATTTCCATCTTTAGTAGCAGATGAAGCATCTTTTAATATCCACGTACCATTTAATAATGAGGCTTGATCATCTAATGGATCTGCAACAGGATCTGGATCTCCATCAACACTATTACAACTAATAGAAATTATTGAAATTAGTATTAAAGGAAAAATATAATTTTTTAAGAGATTCATATAATTGGCTTCTTTTTCCACAAATTTATTATAATAAAACAAGAAAATAATAGAATTTAAAAAGAATTGTAAAATAAAAAAAAGGCTATCTAAATAGATAACCTTTTTTTTAAATATTTAATTATTTATTAAAAAGTAAGTTTTAAGCTAAAATTAAGAGTTCTACCATAACTTGGAAAACCTTCTTTTAAATCATTAGAACCTTCAATACCTCTTGCCCAATATATTTCATCAAGAATGTTATATCCTTGAACTTGAGCATAAGCTCCCATACCACCAAGAGTAAATCTAGCTCCCACTCTCAAATCAAGAACTCCATATGAGTCAAGTTGAAATGGTTGTAGGTTACTTGAACTAACTTCTTGTCTATTTGTAACGTCATAATCAGAATATAATTTAGCATTATAAATATATTGACCACCAACATCTAATGTATTATTAATTTGATATCTTCCTTTAACACCTAATTGAGTTTGAGGATGATTTCCAATTAAAACATTTTCTGAATATACATCTACGTTAATAATTGGAGAATTTTCAACATCAGATCTAAGTTCAGCAGTTACATCATTTGCCCATCTCCAATCTCCAATTGACATTAAACCTCCAATATCAAGTTTAGGAGTAAACTTAGTATTAAATTCAAGTTCAACACCTTTATGTAAAGCATCTTGACCTCTTATTGCAGATCTTGTTGAAACTCCATTTATAGTTACTCTTGGAGATAATAAACCCTTATCTTCCCATCTAGTTGCATAAACATTAACCTTGGCAGAAAACTTTTGAGCTTTAAATCCATATCCAAGTTCAATAGACTTAGCTTTTTCGTTTTCTAAAGGATCAACAACTGTGTTAACATAATTAGTAAATACAAAATTAAAAAATGGAGCTCTAGAAAATGTACCAGCATTTACATAAATATTACTGTAATCTGAAAAATTATAGTTAAAACCAGCTTTTAAATTATGTCCAGTGATATTAACTTTTGCTGATTCTGGATTAGTTCCACCATTTTCTTCACCAACATAATTTCCTCTATCTATTCTAACATATTGAGTTCTAGATACAGACCCGGCAACAAATGCAAAAACTACATCATTGTCATATTGCAACTGGGAGTGAATACCAGCATATCTATGAATACCATCATTATCATAAGCAATTCTCTGATTAAATGGAGTTTTATTAAAAAATAAAGATGTTGAGTTTTCATTAACATACTTTAAATGATCTCTCACTCCACCATCACCATAAGAAGATAAAGAAGAATTTCTACTATAATCAACAGTATATTTATAATACTCTGTCCAATGAGTTCCACCCATAAGATTTCTAACTTCTCTAAAATGCTCACCTCGATAAGTTCTTGCATCAACTCCAACAGTTATTTGTAAATCATCATTGAAATTATGATTTAGATTTGATAAAATTCCATACCATTTGTGATTATTAACTGAATTTCTAAGGATAGTTTCAGAGCCTACTGTACCTGAAAGTCCATACCTTGGGGAATTAGAAGAATTAGAAACATTACGAGATTCTATAACATCCCAATCAATTAAACCATCAGCAGTTCTATCAGTATTTCCATAGTATCTTGAAGTACTACCTAAAGGACCAGATCCACCACCTTTTCCATAAGATGCATAAACTGAACTATTCAGTGTTGTATTATCATTAATATTATAATAATGATTTAATACAATGTGAGGTTTATGATAATAATTATTTCTACCATTTAATTGTTCACCTTTATGATATCCCCAGTCTCTATTATATTTACTACCATATTGATCTACTTCATCAGGAGTTAAATACTGATCTCTTTGCCCATGTTTTTGTGGAGCACCAACAGCAGTTAAAACCAATGTGTTGTTTTCATTAAATTCTTTAGAAATAGAAAGGAAATAAGTCCAAGCATCAACATAAGTACCATCAACATAACCATTTCCATCTGTTTTAGAAACCAATGCAGATATTGCCCAATCTCCATTCATTCTACCAGTATTGTAAGATAATGTCTCCTTAAACTGACCATAATCAGAAACTTGTTGCATATAAGAACCTCCTTTTTTTGAATCTACGGAATTAGTTATAATATTAATAGTTCCACCAATTGATCCAATAGCAAGTTTAGAAGCACCAAGTCCTCTAACTACCTGCATTGAAGAAGTTACATCTCCAAGTCCATTCCAGTTTGACCAATAAACCCTACCATTTTCCATATCATTAACAGGTACTCCATTAATCATAACAGTAATATTTTCTTGAGCAAACCCTCTAATATAAATTCTTGAATCTCCTACTCCACCACCTTCTTTAGTAGTATATACACCAGGTGTAAATTTAAGAAGTTCAGGAACTTCTTGAGTACCAGCATATTCCTCTATATATTGAGTAGAAACATTTGAAAAAGTTGCAGGAAGACGTCTATCTATCCCATAATCAGCTGTAATTTTAATTTCATCTAAAGTCATGTTTAGAGCTGTTAATTTAATTACACCTAAATCAGTTGCAGCAGGAATCTCAAGATCTTCATACCCTACATAAGATATAAGTATGAGTGTAGATGCATCAGCATTTCCCGCAAAAGAAAATGATCCATCCAAACCAGAGAATGTGCCAGTTGTAGTGCCTTTTAAAGAAACATTTGCACCGATTAGAGGTTCATTATTGGAACCATCTACCACAAGACCTGTTATTAATGATTGTGAAAAAGATGTAAATGAGATTAAAAAAACTACAAAAAATTGTAAAATATTAAAGTAAAATTTTTTCATATAGTTTAAAGTAAAGTTGTTAATTAAATAAAAATCAATAATTCTAGTAATATTAAAATATTAATGGAATATCATGATAATGTTATTAAAGTATATTTTTAGTATTAAATTTAAAAAAATTCATTAAAAAAATAATACTACTAATCTAATGAAATATGTTTAAATTTAGATATGAAAACCAAGCTATTTAAGTCTGATAAAAATTATATTCTTAAAAAGATTCAAAAAGAAAGCCAAACCTCACTTATTAATTTTTTAGTTAATACATCAATAAAAACTTATGATAAAAAAACTAATTCTATAGGTTTAATGGATGATATTTCTATAAATATTAAAAAATTCAATTTTACTAATAATAAAGATTTTATTTTCTTTTTTAGAAAAATATCAACTATCTATAGATATAATCACGGTGAAGTTCAATTAAGTTTTCTTTGGGATGGTAGTTCTCATGAAGAATTCTATAGAAAAAGATGGAAAATATTTTTCAAAAATGAAATCAAAATTATGTGTGAAAATTATAGTTTTTTAAAGACTATTATTTGTATGACGATTTTTTCAAAAAATAATAATGATATTTCAGAATTACAATATAATCTTTCATCTTTCATAAGAAAAAAATTTAAAATTCAAGTTTATAAAAGAAAAGGAGTTGTTATTAATTCTAAATAAGTAAGTTGAAAAAAATATTTTTAATCTTTTTTATTCTCTTTTTTAATAATACAATTTATTCTCAGAATGAAAAAACATTAATTAATGAAATTATTAATTACACTGAAGATTATATATTAAAAAAAAACTATAAAGAAGCAGACTCATTATTAAAAGAATTTATTTTAAATTCAGATTTAGTTTCTTCAGAAATCACATTTCTTTTTGGAAAAAATTCATTTTTTATAAAAAAATATAAACAATCAATCAACTGGTTAAATAAGTACATTGAAATGAAGGGAGTTAATGGTAAAAACTCTGAAGAAGCAATTAAATTTTTAGAACTATCTAATACAAAAAACGTTCTTGAAAAAGAAAAAAATATTGAAAATGTATTTGCTGAATTATTTTCTTATAGATATATAGAATGTCCAAATAATAAAAAAGTTTGTCCTGTATGTAAAGGCAGTTCTGTTATGATAAGAGAAACTGAAATATCTAAAGTATATAAAACATGTCCATTTAGTGATAATAAAGGATATTTAACGTGCGATGAATATAATCTTTTTTTAAGAGGAGAATTAAAACCTAAAACTACTATTTTTTCAAAAAGTAATTAAACTACAATATACTGCATAATTAGTCCACATATATACGCAGCATATGTTCCTACAGCATAACCAAAAACTGCTAATAAAACACCAACAGCAGCTAAAGAAGGATGAAATGCAGAAGCAACAACTGGAGCTGATGCTGCACCACCAACATTTGCTTGACTACCAACTGCAACAAAAAAGAAAGGAGCTTTTATAATTTTAGCAACAAAAATCAATAAAAAAATATGAATTGAAATCCATAGAAATCCTAATAAAAATAAACCTGGAGATTCAAAAATTGATAACAAATTCATCTGAAGTCCAATTGTAGCAACTAATATATATATAAAAATACTACCAACTTTAGAAGAGCCTACACCCTCTAATTTTCTAACTTTTGTGAAAGATAAAATTAAACCTATAGTAGTAGATAAAATAATTAACCAAAAAAAGCTTGAGGTTAAACTAAACTTTTCCAAATATGAAAAATTAGCTTTTATTATAGATGAAAAAAATTCACCAAAAAAATGAGATATTCCCGTAACACCAAAACCTATTGATAATATTGATATGAGATCATTTAAAGAAGGTATTTTTGAGATACTAAGATTGTAAGTTTCTATTTTTTTTCTAATTTTTTCAATTGAAGAACTATCTGCATTTAGAAATTTATCTATCATTTTAGATTTTCCAACACCTATTAGCAATACAGCAAGCCAAGCGTTTGCCACTATAATATCAACAGCAACCATTTTAGAAAACATTTCTCCATCAACTAAAAAAACTTCTTTCATTGCTGCTTGATTTGCTCCACCTCCTATCCAACTACCTGCAATAGTTGTCATTCCATTGGCAAGATCAACAAAGTCAATTGTTATTAAATTTGGAAAAAATATTATAAAAATCAACAATGATATTGGTCCTCCAATTAAAATACCAAAAGTACCAGTTAAAAACATTATTATAGCCTTAGGCCCTAGTTTAATGATTTCTTTAAAATCTATACTTATTGTAAGAAGAACTAAAGCACATGGCAATAAATACCTAGAAGAAATAAAATATAAATTTTCAGAACTTTTAATATCAACTATTCCAGCTGTATTTAATAAAGATGGAATAAAGTAACATAATAGTATAGTTGGAAAAAAAGTATAAAATCTTTTCCAAAAAAATGATTTTAAATTTGAAGTATAAAAAACAACTCCAAGAATTATCATTAAAATACCAAAAACTACTGCATCGTTAGATATCATAAATAAAATTATAAAAAATTAAACAGCTATGAAAAATATGATTTATATACAAAATCATTAATTTTACTATAAACTAATGTAAAGATATTATTCTTTGGAACATATATCTAATTCCATTCTTAATTAGAATGGTTTTTTTATTATGAGCTTAAATAAATTTAGCAAAACAATTACTCAAGATAATTCACTTCCCGGAGCCCAAGCTATGTTATATGCTATAGGACTAGATGAAGAAGATATGCTAAAACCTCAAATTGGAATAGCAAGTACTGGATTTGAAGGTAATCCTTGCAATATGCATCTTAATATCCTTGCTCATCAAGTTAAAAAAAGCATCTATAAAGAAAATCTTATTGGACTAATATTTAATACTATTGGTGTTAGTGATGGAATAACAAATGGTACAAAAGGAATGAGATATTCATTAGTTTCAAGAGAAGTTATTGCTGACTCTATTGAAACTATAGTAAAAGCTCAATATTATGATGGATTAATTACGGTAGTGGGATGTGACAAAAATATGCCTGGAGCAATGATAGCAATAGGTAGAATTAATAGACCAGCTATTTTAGTTTATGGGGGAACTATTAAGTCCGGTAAGTGGAAAGGAGAAAATTTAAATATAGTTTCTGCATTTGAAGCATATGGTTCTAAATTAAAAGGAAAAATATCCGAAGAAGATTACAAAGGAATTATTAAAAATAGTATTCCAGGAGCAGGTGCTTGTGGAGGAATGTATACGGCTAATACTATGTCATCCGCAATTGAAGCTCTAGGTATGAGCCTACCATTTAGTTCATCTAATCCAGCTGAAAGTATTGATAAAAAAAATGAAACAAAATCAATAGGTGAAGCAATAAAATTATTACTTAAAAAAGATATCAAACCAAAAGATATAATGACAAAAAAAGCTTTTGAAAATGCTATTTCAATAACAATAGCAATAGGAGGCTCAACAAATGCAGTATTACATCTAATTGCAATGGCTAAATCTGTTGATATAAATATTACATTAGATGATTTTCAAAAATTTAGTAATAAAGTTCCTTTTATTGCAAATTTAAAACCAAGTGGAGATTACTTAATGGAAGATTTACATAAAATCGGAGGAACTCCTTTAGTAATGAAATATATGCTTGATAAAGGATATTTACATGGTGACTGTTTAACAGTAACTGGTAAAACAATAAAAGAAAATCTCCTTAAAATTAACTTTAAGATTGATAATAAAATATTAAAATCATTTTCTAATCCAATTAAAAAAAATGGCCATATTCAAATTTTATATGGCAACCTAGCTCCAAAAGGAGCTGTGGCTAAAATTACTGGTAAAGAAGGAGAATTTTTTGAAGGCTCTGCCAAAGTTTATAAAAATGAATTTGATGCAATTAAAGGGATAGAAAATGAAGTTAAAAAAGGTGATGTGATTGTTATAAAAAATTCTGGACCAAAAGGTGGTCCAGGTATGCCTGAAATGTTAAAACCAACATCTGCTGTTATAGGAGCGGGACTAGGTAAAGATGTAGCATTAATAACAGATGGAAGATTTTCTGGAGGTTCTCATGGCTTTGTTGTTGGTCATATAACACCTGAATCTTTTGAAGGTGGACCTATAGCTATTATCGAAAATGGAGATACTATTAAAATAGATGCAATAAATAATGTTATAGAGTTAAAAATTGATAATTTAGAATTTGAAAAAAGAATAAAAAATTTAAAACTACCTTCAAATAAATTTAAAAAAGGTGTTTTAAAAAAATATATCAATACCGTTTCAAATGCATCTGAAGGATGTGTAACAGATTAATAATGAAAAAAATAACTGGTTCTGAAGCAATTATGGAAGTTTTAGTCAAAGAAGGTGTTAAAACTATTTTTGGTTATCCTGGAGGTGCAATTATGCCAATTTATGATGCTTTACATGGTTATTCAAATAAAATCACTCATATTCTATCTAGACATGAACAAGGTGCAATTCATGCAGCTCAAGGGTTTTCAAGAGTGTCTGGTAAAGTTGGTGTATGTCTTGCTACATCAGGCCCTGGTGCTACTAATCTAATTACTGGGTTAGCTGATGCTCAGATTGATTCTACAGCTCTTGTATGTATAACTGGACAAGTACCATCTCATTTACTCGGAACTGATGCATTTCAAGAATCAGATGTTATAGGAATTTCTATGCCTGTCACAAAATGGAATCATCAAATAACAAATGGTAAAGAAATTCCTGAAATTATGTCTAAAGCCTTTTATATTGCTCAATCAGGAAGACCAGGACCAGTGCTAATTGATATAACTAAGGATGCACAGTTTGATAAATCAAAATTTGAGTATAAAAAATGTAATAAAATTCGAAGTTATCATCCATATCCAATTTTAAAAATGGATTCAATAATAAAAGCTTCTGAAATAATTAATAGATCAAAAAAACCTTTAATATTAGTTGGTCAAGGTGTTCTTCTTTCAAATGCTGAAAATGAGCTTATTCAACTCTCAGAGAAGACAGGTATTCCTATAGCTTCAACACTTTTAGGTCTATCTGCAGTAAGCTGTAATCATAAAAATTATGTTGGATATCTTGGAATGCATGGTAATTATGGGCCTAATATTAAGACAAATGAAGCAGACTTACTTATTGCTATAGGAATGAGGTTTGATGATAGAGTTACAGGAGATACAACTAGATATGGAATTAATGCAAAAATTATTCATATTGAAATAGATCCATCAGAAATAAATAAAATTATTAAAACTGATATAGCAATAAATGCTGATGCTAGAGAAGCACTTATAAATTTATTGCCACTATTAGAATCTAATAATCATAAAAGATGGATAAATGAATTTAAAGAATGTGATAAAATTGAATTTGATAAGGTTGTAAAAAAAGAATTAAATCATAAAGGAAAAGGAATCAAAATGTCAGAAGTAATTCATTTAATTTCTGATTTAACAAAAGGAGAATCAATAATAGTTACAGATGTAGGTCAACATCAAATGACCACATCTAGGTATTATAAATTTACAAAACCAAAAAGTAATATAACATCAGGTGGACTTGGAACTATGGGATTTGCTCTACCTGCATCTATGGGTGCAAAATTAGGACAACCAAAAAGAGAGGTAATTGCAATAATTGGAGATGGTGGTATTCAAATGACAATACAAGAATTAGCAACAATCTCTCAGTTTAATATAGGTGTTAAAATAATAATTTTAAATAATAATTTTCTTGGAATGGTTAGACAATGGCAAGAACTATTTTTTGAAAAAAGATACTCATTTACAGAAATGAAAAATCCTAATTTTTTAAAAATAGCTGAAGGGTATGGTATTAAAAGTAATAAAGTAGAAACAAAATCAAAACTAAAAGATTCAATCAAAGAGTTTTTAAATTATAAAAAAGCATATTTATTAGAAATTGTAGTTGAAAAAGAAGAAAATGTATTTCCAATGGTAGCATCTGGTGATTCAGTATCAAATATTAGATTAGAATGAAAAATTTAGGAATATATCAATTTCAAAGTTCAGAAAAAGAAGCTCAAGAGTATACATTATCAGTTCTGACTGAAAATAAAGCAGGACTTCTTAACCATATAACTATAATATTTAATAGAAGAAAATTAAATATTGACAGTTTAAATGTATCAACTACAGAAGTTAAAGGAGTAAGTAGATTTACAATTGTGGTACAATCAAGTAAAGAAAAAATTATAAAAATTTTAAATCAAATAAATAAACTAATTGATGTGTTAGGTGCATTTTTATATAAACAAGATGAAATATATTATCAAGAAATAGCTTTGTATAAATTATCAACAAAAATTTTTTTAAAAGGAGATAATGTTGAAAGAATTGTAAGGAAAAATGGAGCTAAAATTTTAATTATTGAAAAAGAACATACAATAATTCAAAAAACAGGGAGTAAATCAGAAACACAAAAATTATATAATGATCTAGAAAAATTTGGTAGCATATTAGAGTTTGTAAGATCTGGAAGAGTAGCTGTTTCAAAATCTAAAAGGAAAACTCAAAATTTCATAAAAGATCTTGAAAAAATAAAATCTAATAAATTAAACATTTAAATAAATAAATTATGGCAAAAATTAATTTTGGAGGAACAATTGAGGAAGTTGTAACTAGAGATGAGTTTCCATTAGAAAAAGCAGTTAAGTATTTAAAAAATGAAGTAATTGCAGTCATAGGATATGGCGTTCAAGGACCAGGTCAATCTTTAAATTTAAAAGATAATGGATTCAATGTAATTGTTGGACAAAGAAAAAATTCAAAATCATGGGATAAAGCTATATCTGATGGTTGGATAGAAGGGAAAAATTTATTTGATATTGATGAGGCATGCAAAAAAGGAACAATAATCCAATATTTACTTTCAGATGCCGGACAAATAAGTGTTTGGCCAAGAGTTAAAAAACATCTTTCAAAGGGGAAAGCACTGTACTTCTCACATGGGTTTGGACTTACATATAATGATCAAACTGGAATAAATCCACCAAATGATATAGATGTTATTTTAGTAGCACCAAAAGGATCAGGAACAAGTTTAAGAAGATTATTTGTAGAAGGAAATGGATTAAACTCAAGTTTTGCAATTCACCAAGATGCAACTGGAAATGCTAGAGATAGGGTGATCGCTCTAGGAATTGGTGTTGGGTCAGGATATCTTTTTGAAACTACATTTAAAAAAGAAGTATATAGTGATCTTACAGGAGAAAGAGGAACATTAATGGGGGCAATTCAAGGCCTTTTTGCTGCACAATATGATATATTAAGAAAAAAAGGACACTCCCCTTCTGAAGCTTTTAATGAAACCGTTGAAGAAGCTACTCAATCACTTTATCCATTAGTTGCAGAAAATGGAATGGACTGGATGTATGCCAATTGCTCAACAACTGCTCAAAGAGGCGCACTTGATTGGTGGAAAAAATTTAGAGATGCAGTTTATCCTGTATTTGAAGAACTATATGAATCTGTTGAAACTGGTAATGAAACAAAAATAACAATTGAGTCTAATCAAAAAATTGATTATAGAGCAAATTTAGATAAAGAACTAAATGAGCTTAAAGAATCAGAGTTATGGAAAACAGGATCTGAAGTAAGAAAACTTAGACCATAAATTTTTTTATTTAATTAATGACTAAAAGTTTAAAATTAGATGACTATAGTTTTGATTAAAAAAAAATTGTAAAATTTCCGATATACCAAATCCACATTGATTCTATTAATTGATACATTTATTGAAGAAGATTGGAAAAAACTATATAAGTTCGCAATAAATAATGATTACCGATTTTTAAGCTATGGAGATAGCTCATTATTATTTAAAAAATGAAATATTTAATTCTATTCTTAATCTTATTTATAAATTTAAATTGCTCAAATACAAAAGATATTGAGAAATCAAAAGATTTAATGTCATTAGGTAAGTATTCAATAGCAGTAGATATTTTAAAAAAAATTATTGATAATAATGTTGAAGATATTGAAGCAATGAATTTACTAGGAATTTCATATTATGAACTAAAAAAATTTAAAGAATCTGAAGAAATATTTACTCAATTGATAAAAGTAAATAAAAATTATAAATATTATTATAATCGTGGAAATGCAAGAATAGAGTTAAATAAACTATCAGAATCTATCACTGACTATACTTATGCATTGGATTTAAATCCAAATGAAGCTGATATATATATTAATAGAGGTAACTCATATTACAGGAATAAGAATTACAATAAAGCATTAGAAGATTTTCAGAAAGCTTCAGAAATAGATACAAAAAATTATAAAACATATTATTTTATGGCTAAAACTGAATTTCTGCTTGATGAGTTTGATATAGCAATATATAATTTAGAAAAATCAATTACTTTAAATCCGAAATTTACTGATGGATATTTTTGGTTAGGACTTGCTTATATCCAAACAAATAAAAGTAAAGAAGGATGCCTTACATTAAAAAAAGCAAAAGAATTAGGACATATAAATGCTCAAGAAGCAATAGCAGCTAATTGTTTATAAATATGAAAAATATTGGTACAAATATAGATATAGCAGCTTCAAGTTTAAAAAAGGATAATATAGTAGTTATACCTACAGAAACAGTATACGGGTTAGGTGTGAATGCATTATCAAAAAAAGCAGTTAAAAAAATTTTTAAACTTAAAAATAGACCAATAAATGATCCCTTAATTTGCCATACAGATAGTTTAGAAAAAATTTCAAAATTTGTTAAATATATTCCTAAAAAAGCAAAAATTTTAGGTTCAAAATATTGGCCTGGACCATTAACTATAATATTTGATAAAAAAAATATTATTCCTGATATCACAACTTCAAATTTAAAGACAGTTGGTTTTAGAATTCCTAACAATAAAATTACTATTAAACTACTTGAAAAATTAGAATTTCCAATTGCAGCACCAAGTGCAAATATGTTTAGTTATATATCACCAACTAATACAAATCATGTAATTCAAAATTTTAAAAGTGGAATCGACTATATTATTGAAGATGGGAATTGCTCTTTAGGAATAGAATCTACAATTATAGGTTTTAAAAAAAATAAGTCAATTATTTATAGACTAGGTAGTTTAACGATAGAAGAAATTGAAAAAACTATTGGAAAAGTTGAATATAAAGAATCGAATGATATATCAATGCCTGGATCATTTAAAAAACATTACTCACCAAATAAAAAATTATATATTGGAGATATAAACAACATAATTAATTCATTTAATAATAAAAAAATTGGAGTTTTATGTTTTGATAAAAAAAATAAAAAAATAGATAGAAGATTACAAATTGTTTTATCAAAATCATCATCACTTAAAGAAGCATCAAAAAAATTATATTCATCTTTATATTTATTAGATAAAATGGATATAGATATTATAGTTACAAGCCTTCTTCCAAATAATAAGTTAGGAAAAAGTGTAAACGATAGAATTATAAAATCAGGAGAAATATATGAGTAAATTAAAATTACTAACTCAGATAAATTTTAAAAATAAAATTGCACTTATAAGAGTAGATTATAATGTTCCATTAAATAAAGAGTTAGAAGTTACAGATGATACAAGGATAAAAAATTCATTAGAAACAATCAACTATATAATAAAAAATGGAGGTTCATGTATTCTAATGACTCATTTAGGGAGACCAAAAGGAAATGGTTATGAAAAAAAACTATCCATTGAAAATATTATACCAAACATTGAAAAAATAACCAATAAAAAAATTAATTTAATTAATACTTTTAATAATATTGATTTAGATATTAAAAGTGGTTCAATATCAATTTTAGAAAATTTAAGATTTAATAAAGAAGAAAAATTAGGTGATGAATCATTCTCAAAAGAATTATCATCACTTGGAGATATTTTTGTTAATGACGCTTTTGGAACAACACATAGAAAACACTCATCTACTTATACAATTGCTAAATACTTTAATGAAAAATGTATAGGAAAATTAATAGAAATTGAACTTTATAATATTAAAAAAATTTTAAAAAGTAAAATTAAACCTTTTACAGCAATTCTAGGAGGATATAAGGTATCAGAAAAAATAGGTGTTATTGAAAAATTAATAAATAAAGTTAATCATATTATAATTGGAGGTGCTATGGCAAATACCTTTATTAAAGCTAAAGGAGGAAATATTGGATCATCAGTATATGAAAATGATAAAATTAAAATTGCACTTAAATTACTTAAAAAAGCAATAAAAAATAATGTTGAAATCCATCTTCCTCTGGATTGTATAATAGCAAAAGAAATTAAAAAAGGTACTGAATTAGAAGTATCTCCCTCCAATAGTATTAAAAATAATATGATGAATTTAGATATTGGGCCAAAATCTTTAGCTTCATTTGAAAAAATTATTAAAAATTCAAAAAAAATACTCTGGAATGGCCCAATGGGAGTTTTTGAAATAGATGAATTTTCAAATGGAACAAATAAAATAGCAGAATTAGTATCTAATGTAACATTAAAAGGTTCATTTACATTAGTAGGTGGAGGAGATTCAGTAGCTGCAATAAATAAAAACAAAATAAATAAAAATATTTCATTTATTTCTACTGGAGGAGGAGCCTTACTGGATTATATTTCAAATGAAAATCTTCCTGCAATAGAAGTTCTTAAGTATTAATAAAAATTTTATTTTTTTTTATAATTCATTTTTTTTTTATAATTTAAAAAAAAATATTTTTTTTTATTAAAAAAAAATTTAATTAAATGATTGATATTATTAATTTATAATATTTTTGCATCATGAAAAAAATTACTTTAATTATATTATTAAGTTTCATAAGTTCAATTTCATATTCTCAAGAATTTGAGTTTGACTTTACTCCTAATAGTTTAGATGAAACAATTCTTGAAAATGAAACATACATTAAACCTCATTTTCTTGGAAATACTATAGCTAGAAAAGCGAAGTTAGTTGAGTTAGCATACAAATGGGAAGATCCACCAACAGCAACTAGACTTAGTCCTTTAATACAAATTGAAAAACAACCTATATATTTTGCTATTAAAAAGATATTAGCTCCAAAATTTTATAGAAATAAAATTAAAAATAAAGAATTATCAAAAGAAGAAGCAATAGAACAATTATCTGAAATTTTAGATATAGCAATTATGATAAGATATCAAGAAACAGAAGCTTTTGAAAATGAGGTAAGAAACATTAATGCAGAAACTGTATTAGATATATTTAAAAATAAAATAAAACTTCTTTATTTTTAAATTATCATTTAGGAATTATTCTGTAAAGGTAAAGCGTCAAACCACCAAAAATTATGTTTGGAAGCCAAACTGCAAAAAGTGGATTTAATGATCCATTTTCAGCAAAAGCTCGTGACATTACAAAAAATATTATAAAAGTAAAAGCAATAAGAAATCCCAAAGCAATAAGAAATCCAGTTCCTTGTCTTGACTTTTTAGAAGCTATAATTACACCTAATAAAACAAGAATAATAACTGTAAATGGTTGAGCATATCTTATGTATTTTTCAATTTCATAAATATTCAAATCATCTGCTCCTCGTAACTTTTGAAGTTTTATAAACTCATTAAGTTCACCCATAGTAAAAGTTTCACTTAACCTATAATTATTATCAAAATCATTAGGCGTTAATAATAATGCAGTATCTAACTCAAACCCATCAAGAATAGATTCCCCTTCTTCATTTAATGTCCTTAGTCTCCAAGATTTTAGTTTCCAACTTTCATTTTCTCTATCCCAAATAATTTGTCTAGCAAAAAGTTTCCTTTTCAATTCTAAACCATCAAACTCTTCAAGAGTAACATTATATCCAATATCCATATTATTATCGTACCTTTCTAAATAAAAATAAGAGTTTTCATCAACCTTAAAATGAACATTTTTATCAGAAAAATAATAAGGACTTTTTACATACATTACTTCAAACATCACTCTTTCTTTATTTAAATGTGGTATTATCCATCCGTTTAATATAAAGCTAGCTATTGCTATTATTATTGAACCATAAAAGAAAGAAGCTATAATTCCCATTAAACTTTTTCCTGATGATAGTATTGCAATAATTTCAGTTCTCATAGCTAACTGTGCAGTAACATACACTGTAGCAATAAATGCAGTTAATGGCGTGATTAAACTTGAAATATATGGAATAAAACCATAATAGTATTTTAAGATTTCAGAAAAAGTTAAATCATTTTTAATAAATTTATCATTCTTTTCAGTAAAATCAATTACAACAATTACGAGTATTAATATACCAACTACAAAAAGAAAAGTTTTTAAAAATTTTTTTAGAATATATTTATTTAAAATACTCATTATTAAACTTTATTATTAATTTTTTTTATCATTTCATCTTTCCATAAATAAAAAGTATCATTCAATATATGATCTCTTGACTTACGAACCAACCACATATAAAATTGTAAATTATGAATACTAGCGATTTGAGAACCTAAGATCTCTTTATTCATTATGAGATGCCTTAAATATGCTTTTGAATAAAAATTACTAATTTCTCCTAAATTAATATCAATTGGAGAATAATCATTTTTCCATTTTTCATTTTTAATATTAATAGTTCCTTCAGAAGTAAATAACATACCATTTCTACCATTTCTTGTTGGCATGACACAATCAAACATATCTACTCCTAAGGAAATACATTCAAGAATATTTTCAGGAGTTCCAACTCCCATTAAATAACGAGGTTTGTCAGATGGTAACCTTTTACAAACTATATCTGTATTTTTATATAACAACTCTTTTGGTTCACCTACAGATAAACCACCAATAGCATTTCCAAACATATTTTTTTCACTAATATAATCTGCCGATTTTTTTCTAAGATCTTCAAAAACACCACCTTGAACAATTGGAAATAAATATTGGTTTTTTTGATATATTTTTTTATATAAACCATGTCTCTTAATGCATCTATCTAACCAACGATGTGTTAAATCCAAAGAACTTTTTGCATAGGAATAATCACATGGATATGGTATACATTCATCAATAACCATAGCAATGTCTGATCCAATAGCATTTTGAATATCAATAACATTCTCAGGAGAAAACAAATGCTTTGATCCATCTATATGAGAATTAAAATAAACACCTTCTTCTTTAATTTTAGTATTGGCTGATAAAGAAAATACTTGATATCCACCTGAATCTGTTAGAATAGGTCTATTCCAATTAATAAAATTATGTAACCCTTTCGAACCTTTAATTATATCCATACCTGGTCTAAGATATAAATGATAAGTATTAGACAAAATAATTTCTGCATTTACATCATTAATTAATTCTCTTTGATGTAAGCCTTTAACTGAACCCAAGGTTCCAACAGGCATAAAAATTGGAGTATTGATTATACCTCTATCAGTACGAATTTTTCCAACTCTAGCATTTGATTTTAATGAAGTATGTATTAATTTGAAAAACATTATATAGTTTCGCTAAATATTCTCCAATATTAAAACCAATAATGGATAAAAAAAGAAATTTTTCTAAAAAAGCGTTAAGAGATTTTGAATTAATAGATTTAGCAATCAAATATAATGATCAAAGTGCTTTCTCTGAATTAATGCATAACTACAAAAAAACAATTTATTTTACAATTTTAAAAATGATTAAAAATGCTGATGATGCTCAAGATTTAACAAATGAAGCTTTTTCAAAAGCATTTAATAAATTACATAAATTTAAAAAAGATTATACATTTTCAACTTGGTTATTTAGAATAGCAAAAAATAATACAATTGATTTTATAAGAAAAAAAAAATTATCTACAACAAGTCTAAACACATCATTTAAGGATGAAGGTGGAAAAAATATTGAAATAGATGTTAAGGATAAAAAGAGAAATCCAGTTGAAGAAAGTATCCATAAGCAAAAAATATTGCTTGTGAGAAGATTTGTATCAAAACTTCCTATTAAATACCAAAATCTAATAAAATTCAGATATTTTAAAGAATTATCTTATAAAGAAATAGCAATCAAAACAATGGCACCACTAGGTACTATAAAAGCTCAATTATTTAGAGCAAGAGAATTATTGTTTGAAATTTTAAAAGACAAAAAATCACAAATTTAATTAGTTGAAATATTTTGATAAATTAAAAGAATATTTTCCTGAATTATCAAATAAAAAAATTAATTCATATAAAAACCTATATGATATATACGAAGAATTAAACTCAAAAATCAATCTTATTTCAAGAAAAGATTTTGAAAATTTCTATCTTCATCATGTATTACACTCACTTAGTATAATTAAACTAAAATTAATAAAAGATGATAACATAAAAGTAATTGATATTGGAACAGGAGGAGGATTTCCTGGGGTTCCTTTATCTATTTATTATGATTCAAATGAATTTATTTTAATAGATTCAATGAGAAAAAAAATTAATGCAATCAAAACAATTAAAAAAGAACTTAAATTAAAAAATATAACTCTAATTAATAACAGAATTGAAAATGAAAATTTAAAATTTGATATAGCTCTAACTAGAGCAGTATCTAGTTTATCTAATATTTATGAATGGACTAAAAAATCAATCAATAAAAAAGGAATAATATTAAATTTAAAAGGTGGAAATATTGATAATGAAATAAAAAAATTAAATAAAAAAACAAAAATTTTTAATTTATCATCCTATTATTCAGAAAAGTTTTTTGAAACAAAAAAAATTGTTCTCATTCAAGCATAAAAAAAGTTAAGATTACTTACTTTTATTGTTTAACATTAATCTATGTATTTAACATTCGATTCTGAAACAACTGGACTACCTAAAAATTTTAAAGCCCCTATATCAGATAGTGAAAATTGGCCTAGACTTGTACAACTTGCATGGCAGATTAATGATAAAAAAGGTCATTTAATTGATAATAAATCACATATAATAAAGCCAAATAATTTTACAATTCCATATAATTCCGAAAAAATTCATGGAATATCAACACAAGATGCAATTGATAAAGGAATGGAATTATTGATTGTGCTAAAAGATTTTGAAAATGATCTTACAAAATGCAAATATATAATTGGACATAATATAAATTTTGATAAAAATATTCTTGGAGCAGAATACTATAGAGAAAATATTGAGACAAAACTTCTTGATAAAATAAGTATTGATACAGGTCAAATATCTAAACGATATTGTAATTTAAAAGGTGGATTTGGAGGTGGCCTTAAAATGCCAAAACTAATAGAACTTTACGAAATATTATTTGGAGAAAAATTTTCTGATGCACATGATGCAGCATTTGATGTTAATGCAACTGCAAAATCGTTTTTTGAATTATTAAAAAAAGGTGAATATAGAAATGAAGATTCAACACCTAATGAAATAAGTTATGTGAGCCCAAAAATAAAAATATCAAATTTTTCTAAAAAAAATAATACCACAACTATAATTGATGAAAAGAAAAATACTAAAATCAAATCTAATTTTATCCATCTACATAACCATAGTCAATATTCAATATTACAAGCAACATCTAGCATTGATAAGATAATAGATAAAGCAATAGAATATAATATGTCTTCTGTTGCAATTACTGATTTAGGTAATATGTTTGGAGTATTTAAATTCAATAAAGTCGCGAGAAAAAATAAAATTAAACCTATTATAGGGTGTGAATTTTTTATTTCTGAAGAAAGAAAAAAAACAAAATTCACTAGAGATAACCCTGATAAAAGATCAAATCAAATACTAATCGCAAAAAATAAAGATGGTTATAAAAACCTTACATCATTAACATCTCTATCATATACTGAGGGTCTATATGGACAGTTTCCTAGAATTGATAAGGAACTAATTTTTAAAAACAGAAAGAACCTTATAGGATTGTCAGGAAATCTTAATGGAATCATTCCTCAACTCATATTAAATCAAGGTATTGATAAAGCAGAAGAAGAGTTAAAATGGTGGTTAGACTGTTTTGGAGATGATTTTTATTTAGAAATAAATAGACATGGATTAGATGAAGAAGAACATTTAAATAAAGTTCTTTTAGACTTTTCAAAAAAGTATAATGTGAAAACAATTGCTGCAAATGATGTTTTTTATTTAAATAAAAATGATAATACTGCTCATGATATATTACTTTGCATAAAACAAGGAGAGTTTGTATCTACACCTATAGGAAAAGGAAGAGGAAAAAGATTTGGATATAGAAATCAAGAATATTATTTCAAATCACAAGATGAAATGAAATCCCTTTTTTCAGATATACCTGAATCAATAAATAATATTCAAGAAATAATTGATAAAATTGAAGATTATGATTTAGAAAGTAATGTTGTCCTTCCAAAATACCAAATACCAGAGAAATATAAAAAATCAAAAGATGTAACTAAAAATCAAAATGAATATTTAAAAAAAATAACATATAAAGGAGCAAAAAACAGATATAAAAAAATTGAACCAGAACTTGAAGAAAGAATTGAATTTGAATTAAATACTATAAAAAATACAGGTTACCCAGGTTATTTTTTAATTGTACAAGATATAACAAATAAAGCAAAAGAACTGGAAGTTACTGTTGGACCAGGCAGAGGATCAGCTGCTGGATCAGTAGTTGCTTATTGCATTGGAATAACAGATATTGATCCTATTAAATACAACCTTCTTTTTGAAAGATTTCTTAATCCAGATAGAATTTCATTACCAGATATAGATATTGATTTCGACGATGAAGGAAGAGATAAAATAATTAATTATGTGGTTAATAAATATGGATATGATCAAGTAGCTCAAATAATTACATATGGTAGTATGGCTGCAAAATCATCAATTAGAGATGCTGGAAGAGTACTTGAACTTCCTCTTTCAGAAACAGACAAGTTAGCAAAAATGATTCCTGATAGACCTAGTATAAACTTAATTGATTCATTTAAAGAAGTACCAGAACTTTCAGACATAAGAAAACAGAAAACATTACAAGCAGAAGTTTTAAAACAAGCAGAGATAATAGAAGGATCATTAAGAAATATTGGGACTCATGCATGTGGAATAATTATTACACCTGATAAATTAACAAATTATATTCCTGTATCTAAATCTAAAGATTCAGAACTTTTAATTACCCAATTTGATAATAGTGTAATCGAATCTGCTGGAATGCTTAAAATGGATTTTTTAGGTTTAAAAACATTATCAATTATAAACACTGCAGTTAAAAATATAAAATTAAATACTGGTAAAAAAATTGATTTAGAAAATCTAAAATTAGATGATAAAAAAACATATGAATTATTTCAAAATGGTTATACAAATGCAACATTTCAATTTGAGTCATATGGTATGCAAAAACACTTAAAATCTCTTAAACCAGATCGTTTTGAAGACTTAATTGCTATGAATGCCCTTTATAGACCTGGTCCAATGGAATATATTCCTAATTATATTGCTAGAAAACATGGAAAAGAAAAAATAGTATATGATTTACCAGAAATGGAAGAATTTCTTTCAGAAACTTATGGAATTACTGTTTACCAAGAACAAGTAATGTTACTATCCCAAAAATTAGCAAATTTCTCTAAAGGTGAGGCAGATCAACTAAGAAAAGCCATGGGGAAAAAAGATGCTAAACTATTAGAACAATTAAAACCAAAATTTTTTAATGGAGGAGAAAAAAATAAAATAAAATCCACAATATTAGAAAAAATATGGTCAGATTGGCAATCCTTTGCTGCATATGCATTTAATAAATCACATTCAACATGTTATTCTTTAATAGCATATAAAACTGCTTATCTAAAAGCAAATTTTAAAGCTGAATACATGGCTTCTGTGCTTACTCATAATCAAAATAATATTGATAAAATATCATATTTTATGGATGAATGTAAAAAACAAAATATTAAAGTTTTAGGTCCTCAAATAAACCAGTCATCTAATAATTTTGTTGTAAATAAAGAAAAAGAAATACTCTTTGGATTAGGTGCAATTAAAGGAACAGGGGATGCCGCCGTAAACTATATTATTGATGAAAGAAATAAAAATGGAGAATACAAAGATATTTTTGATTTTATTTGTAGAACAAATTCAAGAGCAGTAAATAAAAAAACATACGAGGCTTTAGCACTAGCTGGAGCTTTTGATTTAGTAGGTGACATTAATAGAAGACAATATACATTTTCAGAAGAAAATGATTCATCCTTTATAGAAAAAAGTATTATTTACGCGAATAAGCTACAGAAAGAAAAAGAAACAAAACAAACCTCATTATTTGGTGGAACTAATGGGAGTGATATCCCATTCCCTCCTATTCCTAATATAGAACCATTTAGTAAACTAGAAAAATTGAAGATAGAAAAAGATATTCTTGGGCTATATATATCAGGACACCCTCTAGATAAATATAAATTTGAAATCAAAAACTTATGTAATAGTAATTTTAAGAATATTAAAGAAAATATAAATATTTCTGGAAAATCAAATTTATGTACAGCTGGAATAATTACTGAAGTAGAACATAAAATTTCAAAAAATGGAAAACCATATGGTAGCATTTCAATAGAAGACTTTCAAGACTCATATAATTTCTTATTTTTTAGTGATGATTATTTAAAATTCAAAAACTATATGGAAGTAGGTTGGTTCTTATTTTTGAAAGGGTCAATGAAAAATAAATGGAATAATCCAGATGAATTAGAATATAAGGTCGATGATATTAAATTATTAACAAAAGTAAGAGATGATTTAATAAAAGAAATTCATTTAAAAATAAATATTGATGATTTGAACTTAGAAATAGTAAAAAGACTTGAAAAAGATTTAAAAAATACAAAAAAAGGAAATTGTCATCTGAAAATTACAATTCTATCAAAAAATAATGGTAAAAATTTATCTCTTGATATGATATCAAGGGATAAAAAATTTACTTTAGATGATAATTTTTTAAAATCTATAGAAAAAAATTCTAGTATTGAATATTTCATTCCAAAATAATAATTCTTTTTATTTATCAATTATATTTGTAAAAAAAAATAATGGGAAAAGCTATAGAAATAACAGATTCAAACTTTAATGATTTAATATCTAAAAATAAAACTGTTTTAGTTGATTTTTGGGCTGAATGGTGTGGACCATGTAGAATGATTGGACCAATAGTTGAAGAGCTTGCAGGAGAATATGATGGTAGAGCTATTATTGGAAAATTAGATGTTGATACAAATCAAGAAAGTAGTGTAAAATACGGTGTTAGAAGTATCCCAACTATTCTACTTTTTAAAGATGGTGAATTAGTAGATAGACAAGTTGGTGCTGTTCCAAAAGAAACTCTATCTAAGGCAATTGATGCTCAATTGTAATTTTTATTTATAACATATATTTCTATAAGAACAGTACTTACATATTTCAATATCTTTTGTTTGCTCAAACATTAATTTCTCATCATAAATTTCATTCAATTTACTTATAAGTAACTGCTCAAATGATTTAAGATATTCTCTTATATCATTTATTTTTTGGTTACCAATTATAAGTTTATAATCAAAATTTTTATTATTAATCTCTCTTATATTGTTTAAACCAGGAATAATAGGTTTATCTGATCCTTTATTTTCTACAAATAATAAAGAATAAAAAAACAGTTGAAATACTGCATCATTTCTTAACCTTCTTTCATCAGAAAATAAAGAATCAACATCTTTAAATTTTTTTGTATCTCCACCAGTCTTATAATCAATGATTCTTATAACCCCATCTTTTTCATCAATTCTATCAATAAAACCAGAAATATTAATGGAAAAATTCTCACTTAAATTTAACTTTTTATTATATCCTAATTTTTTATCTCCTTCAAGATCAACAATCTTAAAAGGTGCATTTTTCTCATCATATGAAATTATTTTTGAAACATAATCTTTTATTATTTCAAATAAAATAACATTTTGACCCTCTAAAAGAAATTGACTTCTTTTTTTTAATTTAAAGTGCTTTTTAGTTACAGATAGAATTGATCCTTCAACACTATTTTTTATCTTAAAAAAATCATTTTTATCAATCACTTTTACATCTTTATTTTTTAAAATATCATTATATAAAAGTTCTAAAGCGTTATGAGAAAGAGTACCAAATTCAAGTTTTTCTATTTGATCTGAAAAAGGTCTAATTTCTTTAATATTAGCAATATAGTTATAATAGAATTTCAAAGAACAACTCATATAATCTTTAACTGCAGAAGGAGAAATATAGCTTTTACCACCAAACCTCAACTTTAATTTATTGATTAAGTCATTAGATTTTTTTATTGATATAGAATTCTGTGATGATACTTCAATATTATTATGAGATGAAAAATGATTAATAGAATATTTTGACTCTAACTCTAACTGTTTTACGTATCTACTAATCTCACCACTTGACCCAAAATCAGACTTTGAATTATAAATAAAAGTAATATTTTTAGCTCTTTGCATAACACGGTAAAAGAGGTAACTATAGACCTTATCAATTGAATCACCAGTTCTTAACTGGAACCCTTTTCTGATATTAAATGGAATAAATGAACTGTTGTAGTTTTTTTTAGGAAACTCTCCTTCATTAACACTTAATATAAATACATGATCAAAATCTAAATTTCTAGACTCAAGTACTCCCATAATTTGAAGCCCATTAAGCGGTTCACCAGAAAAAGGAATTTTAATTAATCTAGTAATTTGAGATAATAATTTAGATAACATATCTGGAGAATTAAAATCCAAATTAATTTTCAACAAACGTTCTAAAAGATCATTAAAATAAATAAAATATTCTTTATCAAGCTGTCCAAAAAGTTCAATTTTATTAAAAAAATGTTTTATCACATTTAAAATAGTTGTGGTTAAACAACCAGGAGAATTTAAGATTATGTTAAGTAATTCTGATTCTTCTTTAAAATAAGAATTAGGAACATAAATTAACTGCTTACTATTTAATTTTTCAACTATTTTTTCAGAGAAACTAATATCATACTGATAAACATATGGGTTTAATATAAGCTCTAAAATATCCTTATAATAACTACAATTTTGATGATCCCTAACCGATACATTTTTTTTAACTTTTAATATAATCTGAATAAGGTCGTATAATGGAGTTTCAGATAGTGGAAACCCCATAGTAACATTTATTTTACTTATTGATTTTGGAATAGAATTAAGAACTGGAAAAAGAAGATTTTCATTAGGGAGGAGAATAAGTACTTTATCAAAATCAAAATTTTCTTTATTCTTAATTTTTTCCAAAATTGAACCTAAAATTTTTGCCTGACCTACTTGAGAACTAACAGAAATAGATTTTATTTTTTTATTTACAGTAGAAAAATTATTAGGAAAAGATTTTGGAAATGTAGAATGTAGAATTTTATCTTTTTTAAACTCTCTGAATGAATCTCCTGCTTCCTGCTTATAATCATTAAAATAATATTTATCAAAATCCCAAAAAGCCATAGAAGAAAACTCACTAATAAAAAATTTTATAATATTTTTCTCTGCATTAGAGAGCATACTGAAACCTACAAACAAATATTCATCATCTTTATTTTGAAAAATTCTTTTATTTAAATTCTTAGAAAAATCTTTATAAACAAGTCCTTTATATCCGATTCCTTTATTGAATAACTCATTTTTAAAATCTTTATATACTTTTAAAAGGATTTTCCAGGTATTATGAAAATTCTTTTGATTAATTGTCATCTTAGGAAAAAACTTTATCCAAAAAGACTTAATTGAATCATAATTTTCTTTATCTAAAAACTTAAAATTTTCTTCAATTTCTTTCTGATTTTTTATGGACTTAAAAATTTTTGATTCGTCTTCCAAACTTTGGTCTATATCATCAAAATCATTTAATAAAATTTGACCCCAATAATAAAATTTCTCAAAAGTAACTTTCGCCTCATCCTCCTGATATTTTTTTATAATCTTAAATAGAATATGAATTAAAATAATATTATCTGTAGTATCGTTAGCAATTTTAAAATCTGTATGATTTTGGACAAACTCTTCTAAAGTTTGAATTTTAGGAGAAAAAATTGGTTTCTCTATTTTCTTTGATAAAGCTTTTTGAAAATAAAGTCCTGCCCTTCTATTTGGAAAAATTATATTTAAATTCTTGAGGTTTTTATATTTTTTAAATGTGTATTCTACAACTTCCTCTAAAAAAAACTTTTTTTTCATTATACTCTAATTATTTTATTGAGATCAAGATATATTAGATGCGAATGAACTTTTTTATTATTCATTAATTGTAATATTTTTTTATACTTATCAACTTGAATTTTATGATTATCATCTAACTCTCCCGTTTTATAATCTATAATTACTAAAGTATTTTCTTTAGTTTCTACAATCCTATCAATCCTATATATATTTCCGTTTTTATCTAAAACTTCAACTTCATTCTCTGACTTTAAATTTGGATTAAAGAGTGGTCTTATCTCTTTATTTTTAAAAATTTGATATAAAATTTTATAATACTCATCCTTATCATTTGAACTAATGATTTTTTTATTAATTGCATTATCAATACCTGTTTTAAGTTGATTATAATTTTTTATATAATAAAGAACTTCATGAATTGCTTTTCCTCTATTTTTATTTTCAGAATTATTTAATTTTTCTTCTCTCGACTTTTTAATTCTAACTCTCCCTAACCATGACTCTGAAGGATAATTAGAAGATGAAAATGAAATTTCCTGAATATTTTTAAAAGAGTTATTTATTAATTTACCATTTTCATAAATGCTATAATCACCTTTATCTTCTATACTTTTAATATGATTTTTATATAGAAGGTCAGAAATATTTTTAATTTTATCATTTCCCTTTTTAGCATGGACATAAAGACCAATTTTTGGTCTAGTAAATGCAACATATAATAAATTTATATTATCAACATAAGCCTTTTGTTTTTCTAAATCATAAACATCAGAAAAAATACTTTTTGAGTAATTAGACTTATATTTTAAAGGATATGGGAATTTAAAATCAGAATGAAATTTTTCTAAGTTTACCCAAAGAATATTTTCTTTATGTCCTTTAGAATTATTATCAAGATCCCAATCACAAAATGGAATTATTACATGATCAAACTCAAGACCTTTAGATTTATGTATTGAAATTAATCTAATAGCATTTTTCTGTTCTGTGAGATGTAATTTTTTTTTATTATTATCTTTCCACCACTTAAGAAAAGTCATTATATCTCCATTATTATTATTTTTAAACTCAATAATCAAATCCTGAAATGATTGAAGATATGGTATCTGATTTTTTAAAAAATTTAATTTAAAAATACGAATAATTATCTCGGTAAGTTCATATATAGGTAGTCTAGAAATATAATTTATATTTTCTTTAAATTCATTTGGTAAAACAGCTAATTTATCCTCATTTGAAAAAACAAAATGATCAAGATTAGATTTCAACAATACTCGACTAACATAAAAGTAGACTATCTCCGATAATGCTAAACGATCTTTCTGATTTATAAAATAATTAAATACACTAATAAAGAAACGAACAACTGGAGCAGACTTTATATCTAAAGCATCTGCAGAAACATGATTGAAGTTATAATTATTCTCTTCAAGAGAATTCCTAATAAGTTCTTCTGCTATAACTTTAGCATCATTATTATCTCTAACAATAATACCTATATCCCCAGCTGAATAACCTGCATCTTGAATTTTTTTTATATTAAATATTGTAAACTCAATAGCAGACTCATTTAAAGGTTTTTCAGACTGATTAAATTCTATTTTCACATATCCTTTATTTTTTTTCTCAGGTATAATTTTTTGTATGATATTTTTATTAAAAGTTTTTGCAACATAATTTTGAAGTTTATCTTCATCAAAACTTTTAAAAATTTGAGAAAATAAAGTATTGTTATAATTCACAATAATTTCACCACTTCTCCAATTATTAATTAAATGATTCACTGATAGTTCACTTTTATTTATCTCTGATTCTACATCATGTTCCATAATTGAAGACTCAGACCCTCTCCATCTATATATACTTTGTTTTATATCACCAACAATTAAATTTTCATCTCCTGAGCTTAAAGAATTAAATATTAATGGTTTAAAATTTTTCCATTGAAAATTGCTTGTATCTTGAAACTCATCAATTAAAAAATTATTAAAAGTATTTCCTACTTTCTCAAAAACAAATGGTATGCTTTCATCCTTAATAATCTCTTGAAGAAGCTCTGAAAGATCAGATATTAAAATTACTTCATTACTATCTCTATAATCTATTACCTTCTTTGATAATTCTCCAAGAATACCAAAAGAATATACATACTTACTTAATTCACATGTTGTATTATAATACTCAAAATCATTTTCATATAAAGCTAATATATCTTCTAATTGATTTGAAAGTTTAGATTTTATTAAAATATCCAACTCATTTTTTCTACTAAAAGTTTTATTTGTCCAAGAATCAATGGAATCAATACATTCTAATACACGATTTCCAGGTTCTTTTACAATACCTTTTGATGAATTATATATAAATCCAGCAACTCCAGATTTCTTATACTTAAAATCTTCAATATCATATCCAGATGATATTATATCTTTATAGAGTATTCTAGACTTAGATGAAAGAGTTGTTTTAAATTCTTTCTTTATTTTTAATATATAACGCTTTAAATTATTAACATGATCTTTATAGTCTATATTTTGTAAGTCTCCAGAAACTTTCTTATACCCTTCACTAAACAAATTCTTTGTCATATTTTTCAACTCTTGAACTATAAGAAAATCTTTCTCCTCTTTGAGCTTTTCTCTTGAAAATTCTGTAAGCCATTTTGAAAGATTAGAACTTTTTTTTACAGATAATAAAAAATTTTCTACTACTTCATTTATAACAAGATCGTGATCCATTTCAATATTAAAAACACCTCTAAACTTTAAATCACGAGTAAAAGCCTGGATTATACTATAAAAAAAAGTATCTATTGTTGTAATGGAAAAATAAGAATAATTATGTAAAATATTAGACTCAAGCTTCCTTGATCTATCTATCACATCTTCTATAGAAATATTATAAAACTTAGAAAAATCAATAATAAGCTCTTTTTCATGACCAATAGACATACCATGAACCATTTCTAAAATTCTATTTTTCATCTGTTCAGCAGCTTTATTAGTAAATGTTACAGCAAGAATTCTCTTAAAGTAACCTGGATTTTTCAAAGCTAGCCTTATATAATTTTTAGATAATGTATATGTTTTGCCAGAGCCAGCAGATGACTTATAAATTTTAAATGATTTTTTATTCACAAATAGAAAAATTTATATAATAAAAAGAATACATAATTATTAAACAGTTGATGCTATCTAAAATTAGAAAATAACCACATAAAATAGTCCGTTTCCTCGAATACATTTTCCCAAGAATTATGATATACTCCAATGTACTCTGTATACTTATGATGATTTCTTTTATTGATTAAAAAATTAAATGCATCTCTTGACTTTTCTACAGGAACTACTCTATCTAAATCTCCATGAAATATCCAAAAAGGAACATCTACTGCTTTTTCAAGAAGTGCTAAATCAGATCCCCCACAAATAGGTGCTGCTGCTGCAAAAAGATCATTTCTGTGTGAAACTAAATCAAAAGTACCATATCCCCCCATAGATAAACCTGAAATATATATTCTATTGGGGTCAATATTTTTATTCTCAATTAAATTTTCAATTAATTCAATTACAAGTGAACCATAATATGATATATCTTTATTTTTAGATTCTTGTATACCTTTTAACCATGGATCTACCTTATGATAAGACCATCTATTATTATCTGGGCATTGAGGTAAAACAACATAGCTATTATATTCTTTTTTTTCTGTTTGTTCTAAAAAAAACCTTGAACCGTGTGCAAGCTGTTTTTCATTATCATCACCCCTCTCACCAGCCCCATGTAAAAATATAAATAATGGAACATCATCATTAGTTTTATGATATGGCTCTAGAATCCTATAATTAATGTATTGATTATTTTTAGAGAATTGTTTTTTTAAAAAATCATCTTGATTTCTTTTTTGACCATAAGAATGAAAAAAAGAAAAAAAAATAATTATAAAAAAAATATCAATTCTCAAAACTTATAAAATTTATTAAATTCATTATTCATTTCATTAAATCTATTCCTTATTGATTTGATTAATTCTTCATTGATAGAGGTTTCTAAATCCTCAACATCTCCAATCTCTAACTTATCTAATTTAAAAGTCTGTTCCATCCCCGATTTTTCAAACTTAACTACATACTTTAATCCAAAATCAAAAATTGTAATATTAATTTCTTCATTAAAAAGATTTTTAATTATTCTCATTAGTAACTTTTAATATTTGAACTCTCCAATTTAAAATCTCAGATATATATATAATTCCATCTTTTGATATATCTATTCCGTGAGCCCATCCAAATTCTCCTGACCCTTTACCAGGAGATCCAATCTCCCAAAGAATATTTCCATTTAAATCTATTTTTTTTACTTTCTCATTTCTAGCATCAGTCATATATACATAACCTTTATAATACTTTATTCCATAAGGATAACCTATCTTATCCCATAAATTAATAAAGTTTCCATTTGAATCAAAAATTTGAATTCTAGCATTTTCTCTATCGGCAACATAAACATTATCAATACTATCAATAGTTAAACCATGCGGTAAATTAAACTGACCCATTGCAGAACCTTTATTTCCCCACTCTAACAAGTATTTTCCATTCTTATTAAATTTAACTACTCTATTATTCCCATAACCATCAGCTACATAAATATTATCGTCACTATCAAAAGCAATATCTGCAGGTTTATCAAATAAAGGCATTGATTTTTTATCTATAAATCCAGAATTATCATCATTAATTAACCATATTCCAGGTGTATTTTTTTTACCTAAAACCATCAAAACTTCACCATATTTATTAAGCTTTGTTACCATATGAGTATTAATATCAGTAGTCCATATATTATCATACCTATCTATCTTTAAGCCATGGGAATTAAAAAAAATTTGATCATTATAAAATCTAATAACATTTCCAAAAGGATCAACTTTAAATAATGAATTGTTACCTCTATGAAATAATAAAATATTAGAATTTGAATCAACACCAACAGCAGAAACTTCTTCAATAATTACATTTTTATTTTTAACTTTTAATTCATCAAAATTAAAATCTTGTGAAAATAAATTTTGAAAAAAGAAAAATAATAAAATAAAACTAACTGATTTCATCAATGCAAAGTGATTTTAAATCCATATACTTAATTTTCAAATCTTTTAACTCTGATAAATAAGATGATATACTTTTTCTTGATTCAATCAAATTCCCAAAAAACTCATCACTTTTATAATAATCATCATTTAATCTATATCTTAAAATTTCAATTTGATTAACATCTGAAGCATCTGTCTTCCAATTATGTTCTAAAAAAAACTTTTCAGATAGTTTATAATTAAACTTAAGAAAAAAATTATCATACTCTTTAGTATGTACGTCATGTCTTTTTAAATCCTCATTAAAGAGTTTGAATAATCTATTTTTTAAAGTCTCAGACTTTATCCTTTTAATCAAATCTGAGCTTATTAACTGATTAAAAATACCTTCTTGAGGAAAAAATGATTTTAAAGCCCTTCCTACAGAAGATATATTATACATAATTTTATCATTCGATAGTTGGATTTCACCATTTAAATTATCAAATAGCTTATCACTGCTTTCAAGGGACATTTGTTGAAGTTTTATAAAATTATCAATTTGAATAATATCTTGATCTATAACTTTAATAAGTTGCTCTATTGAATTATTTTTTCTTTCATTCTCTATTCTATCTTGACGAGATTGCTCAAAATATAAAGAAATTAGAATCCCTAAAAAAATAACAATAAACTCAAAAGAGTATTTGATGATATAGTTTTTCAATTAATAAGCTTTTAAGTTTTTATCTAAGTCTTCTCTCCATTTCATTATTCCACCTTCAAGATTATAAATATTTTTAAATGAAAAATTATTTTCTAGCATAGAAACAATATTAGCACTCCTAACACCAGTCCTACAATAAATAATAACTTTACTTTCTTTATTTATTTTATCAATATTATCTGTGATAGAATACATATTAATTTTATGACCACCAATACAACAAATATCTATTTCATAATCATCTCTTATATCAATAAGTTGAAAATCATCTTTATTATCAATCATTTTCTTTAAATCTACAGGTGATATGTTTTTCATTTATACTTCAATTTTACCTGATATTCCTCCAGAAAGTATAAATTTCATTACTTCAGATGATGAGTTTTTCAATGGTTTAATATTTTTTTTGTCAGTTAAAAAAACATTACCACTAAAATTATATGAATGGGGTAAATATACTGTTATCATACCAGGAAGTCCAAGGTCTTTAAGATCACTAGTAGTGACAAAGCCAGGTTTATAAATTTCCTTTTCAACCTTAACTAAAACAGGCTTATTAAATTTTTTCTCTTCCCCCATAAAAGATGACATAAGATCTTTTATTGAAGAATATATTAAATTTAATAACGTTATGTTTTTAATTAAACTTTCAAACCAACTTACAATTCCATAATTATACTTTTTAGCTATTGAACCAAAAACAGTAATAATAACAATAACTGTAATAAAACTAAGTCCTGGAATACCTTTTGGAAATGGAATTATATTATCTAAGAAACTATATAAGTACCAAACTACATATATAGCACCAGCCATTGGTACTATCAGAAGTAAGCCTCTCAAAAAATTATTTAAAAGATTTCCCATATGAAATTCAATATAAGAAAATTATAATGTCATTCCAATAAATGTTTTAAAAGCAAGTCCCATAAGTCCGGTAATGAGCATAGTAATTCCTAAACCTTTAAGACCAGCAGGAACATTTGAATACTTTAATTTTTCTCTAATAGCAGCTAAAGCTATTATAGCAAGATAAAACCCAAGTCCACTTCCAAATCCAAATGCAGTTGCTTCTGATATATTAAAATCTCTTTGAACCATAAATAATGATCCACCTAAAATAGAACAGTTAACAGCAATCAATGGAAGAAAAATTCCTAAAGAACCATATAAAGTTGGGGAAAATTTTTCAATTATCATTTCAATAAGTTGAACAAAAGAAGCAATAACTGCAATAAACATAAGAAGTTGTAAAAAAGTTAAATCAATATTTGCATATTTTGGACTAATCCAAGTTAATGCACCTTCATCAAGAATCTTTTTTTGAATGAGCCAATTTAATGGTGCAGTAAATGTTAAAACAAAAATTACAGCTAAACCTAATCCATTAGCTGTACTTACTTTCTTAGATACTGCAAGAAAAGAACACATTCCTAGAAAATATGCAAAAATCATATTATCCATAAAAGCACTCTTAATAATTAAATTAAATAAATCTGCCATAACTTAATTTTCTATATATCCATTTCTTGAACGTTGAATCCATATTATAATACCTAAAATAATAAATGCCCCAATTGAATCTACAAATAAAGCATTAGTTGGAAAACTACTCCAACCTATAAATTCAAATACCTTAAACCCAAGAATAGAACCTGATCCTAATAATTCTCTAAAAAAAGCAACGGCTAAAATAATCCAAGCATACCCTACTCCACTTCCTAAAGCATCTAACATACTTTCATAAGGTTTATTACCCATTGCATATGCTTCGAGTCTTCCTAAAATAATACAATTAGTTATTATTAATCCTACAAATGCTCCAAGAACTTTAAACATTTCATAATTAAATGCCATAAGAAACTCAGAAACTAATGTAACTAAAGTTGCAATAATTGCAAGTTGAACTATAATTCTCACTCTAATAGGAATAAAATTTCTAATTAAAGAAGTAATTAAACTAGAAAAAACCATTACAAAAACAACACTTAATGCCATAATAATAGTAGGTTCAAGCTTTATTGTAACAGCTAAAGCAGAGCAAATACCTAGAACCTGTATGGTAATAGGGTTATTTTCATCTAATGGGTCTACAAGAATTCTTTTTCTTCTTTTTGATAAAAAAGGTTCTTTAGGTTTAATTTTAATTAATTCTTTTTCTTTTATTTCAGTACTCATAAATTATAAGCTAATAAATTTAAACTTTCTTTTTTCTTTTGATCAATAAAAGGTTTATAACAATCAAAATAATGAAACATCATTTTATTTATCCCATTTGCAGTAATAGTTGCACCTGACATACCATCAACCTCATGTTTTGAAATGATTGAATTATTTTCACCTTTCAACATTTTAATTGAGATTAAATTTTCATTTTTATCAAAAATTTCTTTTCCCTTATATCTTTCTTGAATTTCAACGCTTGAAATTCTAGCTCCTAGACCCGGTGTTTCTGCTTTATGATCAAAAGCAACACCTATAACTTTATTTAAATTTTTATCTAAAGCAATAAAACCAGAAATCCAATCCCAAAGACCATTACCAAACATTGGGAAAATGTAGTATTCTATAATTTCTCCAGACGAACTATACATAAAAACAGGATATAATCTATCTTCAGGGTTTAATTTATAATTTTTACTAACATTAATTTTTTCAGCAAGAATATCATTTCCATCTGAACTCTTTACAATTTCTCCTTTTAAATTAACTACTACTGATTTCATTTTTTGATTATATATATCTAATACCTCTTCAGGAGATAAGGATGAAATATCAATCACTGCTCCTAATATTTTTTTCTTTGTATCAATTTCAACCTGCTTTTTTTGAATTGGAGATAACTTCATTCTAGTAATAGAAAGAACTGAACCAAAAAAAATGGTCATAATCAAAGTAAAAATTATTATATATGTATTATTCTGTTGCACGTTTTAATCTTCTTTTTTTATTTGCATCCACTACATAAAAGTCAATAAGAGGAACAAAAACATTCATAAATAAAATTGCTAACATAATTCCTTCAGGATATGCAGGATTAAAAATACGAATTAGAACTGTTAAAAACCCAATCATAAACCCATAAATCCATTTGCCAGTTTCAGTTTGAGCAGCAGAAACAGGGTCAGTTGCCATAAATACTGCTCCAAAAGCAAGTCCACCAAAAACAAAATGATACTCTGGAGAAATAAGCATAAATTCATTTGATCCAATTAAATTAAAAATTGATCCCATAACATACGCACCTATAAAAACACTTAACATAATTCTCCAACTTCCAACACCAGTAAAAATCAAAATAAATGCTCCTAACAAACACATCAAAGTAGAAGTTTCTCCAATTGAACCTGGAATTGATCCAATAAACATATTACTGAAGGAATAAAATTCAGACTGACTAATATCATTAGAATATCCATCTAATAAATTTAGAAGAGGTTCAGAACCTTGATTATCTACAGTACTAGCTCCAAGAGAAAGAGGAGTTGCTCCAGAATAACCACTAATCACTTCTTTATTATCTTCACCATAATAAGTCCAAACATCTCCACTTATATCACTAGGGAATCCAAAATATAAAAAAACACGAGCAGTAAGTGCAACATTTAATATATTCATTCCTGTTCCACCAAAAACTTCTTTTGCAATAACAATAGCAAATACAGTTGCAAGGGCTACTTGCCATAAAGGTATTCCAGGAGGCATGATTAAAGGAATAAGCATTCCTGTAACTAAAAAACCTTCATTTATAGGATGCCTTCTAATTGTTGAAAATATAACTTCAACTAATCCTCCAGCTGTATATGAGACTAAAACTATTGGAAGAACTACAGTAGATCCTAATATAATTTTATCAATAAAAGTTGCAGATATACCTAAAGCTATAAAATGTTGATGCCCTACATTCCATATTCCAAAAAGCAAACAAGGAAGCATAGCTATAACAACCGTCATCATTAATCTTTTTAAATCTATAGCATCTCTTACTTGAACACCCTTATTCTTTGTAACTTCATCTGGAACAAAAAGAAAAGTTTCTCCTGCTTCAAATAAATAATGAAATTTTTCAAATTTTCCACCCTTTTGAAATAAAGGTTTTTGACTATCTAGAATATTTCTTAAAAATTTCATTTAACTATCTTTTAACAAATTTAATCCGTTTCTAAGTATTTGCTGCAAATCATTTTTTGAAACATCTACAAATTCACATAAAGCAACATCTTCCTCCACTAATTCATAAATTCCTAATTCTTCCATTTCATCAAAATCTTCAGCAAGAATTGCTTTAATCAAATAGGTAATTAAAATATCCATTGGAAGAACTTTTTCTAATACTCCAGTTTGAACAAAAGCTCTTAATTCACCATTGGTATTAGTATCTAAATTATATTTTTTCTTGGGGTTTAAAAAAGAAAGTAATCCAAAAGCTCTTTGAAAACTTATTTTATTAACTACAGGCATAACCCAACCTAAAAAATCATGTTTATTACCTTCAGGTATTACTGTTACCATAGAATCATAAAAACCAAGATAACCATCAGTACTTACATGTGTTCCAGTTAAAACATTTCCAGAAATAATTCTAAGATTATTATTTGATGTATTTTTATTTAATAAATTTTTTAAAGAAGCACCTGAAATAAAAGAATAATATTGAGGTTCTACAACTTCAGAACCTACAAGACATATTTTTTTAGAAGCATCATATTTCCCATCAACAAAAAGCTTTCCAATCTCTATTAATCCTTGAGGACTTGTTGACCAAACAACATCACCTTTATTTACAGGATCAATATGATGAATTTGAATTCCAACATTTCCACTAGGATGAGGACCTGAGAATAAATTATTTTCATAACCTTCAATTTTAAAATCATGAATAGAATTTTCATTATGATTTAAATGAACTTTTCCATCAGTTAATTTACTAATTATTTTCAAAGCTGATTTTATATATGAAATTTGGTTTTTATATAAAATACTACTAGAAGGAGCAAGAGGATGTGTATCAAAAAAAGATATATGAATTGCTTTAGGTTTATCAATAGGATCTGCTACTAATCCAAAAGGCCTTTGAATAATATGAGGCCACACCCCAGAAGATGTAAGTATATTTAATACGTCATCTCTTTTAAGTTTATCAATATCTGAGTTAGAAAATTTTTTATGTTTAATGAAAATGTTTTTTTTATCTGATAGAATTCGTATCTCCTCAATTCTTCTTTTAGGACCCCTAACAATTTCAATAATTTCTCCACTTATTGGTGAACAATACATAATATTTTCAGATAACTTATCAAACAAAACAGGAGAACCAGCTTTAACCTCATCTCCAATATCAACTAAAAGTTTAGGTCTTGTTATACCAATAAAATCAGAAGGTTTGATTGCAAAAGATGCTGGAGAATTGATAGAGATAGTTCTGTTGGCTGCTTCACCACTTAAATTAATATCAAAACCCTTACTTATATTAACTTTAAAAGACATTTGTTTGGTAAAAAGTCATTTATATTTTGCGACAAAAATAACAAAAAATATATCTTATAAACTCTTTTTTTTATTGATTTTTTCAATTAAAATTTCTAACTAAACTTTTCATAAACCAAAGCCTTTATTTTTTCAATTTGATCAGTGATTTTTAAAAAACTTGTATCAATATAATATGCATCATCTAAGATAGTCAAAGGACTATCTTTTCTATTTGAATCTTTTTCATCTCTAATTTTTAAATTATGACTAATTTCATCAATTGTAATACTTGGGTTATGTTTAATAATTTGATTATATCTTCTTTTAGCTCTAATATCAAGTGAAGCAGTCATGAATACTTTTATCTCGGCTTTAGGAAATACCACAGTTGTTATATCTCTTCCCTCAACAACAATTCTTTTTTTTAATCCCATTTTTTTCTGAATTTTAACTAAAAAATTCCTCACTTCTGATATTGCACTAACTTCACTAACTTTTTTTGAAATTTTTTCTTCTCTAATTTCATTTTCTACGTTTTCTCCATTCAAAAAAATACTTTGAGTTCCTGATTCAATAATGAACTCAATAGAAATATTTTTTAAAGAATTATTAATTTCATTTAAATTTCTAGTATCTAAACCCGACTTTATAAAAAATAATGTTACAGCTCTATACATAGCTCCAGAATCTAAATACTTATACTTGAAATACTTAGCTAACTCTTTAGCAGTAGAACTTTTACCACAGCCTGAATGTCCATCTATGGCTATAATTATATCTTTAGTTAAACTCATTAACTGAAATTTTTAATCCTCTTTTATTGTATTTAAACCATGTACCGACTTTTTCATTCAATTTATAATTTCCTGATTCAGCAATTTTTCCATTAGGATAATACATTATCCAATTACCAGTAAGATACCCATCTTTATAACTTGATTTAGTGAAAATAGATTCATCATCATAATAATCTAATACGTTACCATTTCCATTTTCAAAAGAACCTTTATCAATTGAAAAACCGTTTGTTGTAAAAAAATCTGAAACATATAATAACTTACCATTTATATATTTTTCTTCTTGTTTAATATTGCCATTTACATGAAATCTTCCCCATAAACCATCTCTTAAGCCAATCTTAAAACTTCCTATTTCATCGAGATTTCCTGAGCTATCATAAAATATCCACTGTCCAGTTTTAAAACCACCTCTAAAAATACCCTCTGACAAAACTGTTCCATACTCATGAAAATATTTCCATTCACCTTCTTGCAAATCATTATTATAATTTCCAATTGAATAAAGGTTACCATCTTCTCTGAAAGTAGCCCATAATCCTGACTTCAAGCCTAAACTAAATCTTCCTTCAACACTTAGCAATCCATTTGGCAAATACTCGTAATAAGTACTATCCAAAAAATCATTAATATAATAATACTTTTTAGATAATTTTTTATTGGGATAAAACTCCTGAAACAAACCATTTTTTATTCCCAAAATATAATTTTCTGATTTTTGAATATTTCCATTATCATAAAAATATTCCCATTTTGAATTAGCTAAATCATTTTTATATCTTTTTCTAAAAGATACTTTATTCCAAATATTAATTTCTTCCCAAACACTATCCTTCACGCCTAAATTGTAATAACCTTCTAGAGCTATCTTTTCATTATAAAAAAACTCTAAATACTTACCATCCAATTTATCATTTACATAATTAGCCTCTGAAACCTTTTTACCAAATTGATCATAAGTAATAAAAAAACCATGAAGTTCTCCTTTATAGTTATAATTTGATGCCTGTTTTATTTTACCACTTGAATAATAGTAATTCCATTGCTTATATCTTTTACCATCTAAAAGTTCTCCCTCTCTTTCTATTATTCCATCTAGATAATAAGATTTCCAAATTTTAATCTGTTTATTATTACTAAAATACCCAACAGTTTTAACTTGGCCATTAATGTAATACTCAACAAAAAGACCATCAATATTACCATCAATATTATAATTATAATTTGATAACAAACTTCCATTTTCAAAGAATAAATACCATTTGCCTACAGGCTTAACGCCATCAAAATTTCCTTTAATTCTAATATTTCCTAATGAATCTTCTGAAATATATGAACCATCTTGATCTTTAACCCCTTTTTTGTAAATACTTATTAAATAAGCATCATCAATTGGAATAAATAATTTTTGAGAATAAGAAGAAATCGGAAAAAAAATAAATATAAAAAAAACTATTTTTAAAAAATTATTTACCATTTTATTAATGCAGAAGCCCAAGTAAAACCACTACCAAAAGCGGCTAAGCAAAGTATATCTCCTTTTTTTAATTTATTATTTAATAATGATTCTTTTAAAGCAATAGGTATTGAAGCAGCTGTAGTATTACCATATTTCATGATATTATTATATACTTTATCATTAGATAATTTCAAACGATTTTGAATAAATTTACTAATTCTTAAATTTGCTTGATGAGTAATTAATAACGATATATCTTCCTTAGTTAGATTATTATAATTTAATGCCTCCATAATAACTTCTTCAAATCTTAATACAGCATTTTTAAAGACAAAATTTCCATTCATATAAGGAAAGTAACTTGAATCATCCTGATCCTTACCATCAATAATTTTATCAATCCAATGATTAGTAGATGGGTTTTTTACAATAAGTTCTTCAGCATATTTACCTTCTGAATGTAAATGAGTTGATAATATTCCAGAATTAGAATTTTTATTTGCTTGAACAATAACTGCTCCTGCCCCATCTCCAAAAATTACAGAAACACCTCTTCCTCTTGATGTTTTATCTAATCCACCTGAATGAATTTCACTTCCTACAACTAGTATGTTTTTATACATTCCAGATTTAATATATTGATCAGCTACTGATAGAGCATAAATAAAACCTGAACATTGATTCCTTATATCTAAAGCACCAATTTCTTTAATTTTTAAATTTCTTTGTAATAAGACCCCTGAGCCTGGAAAATAATAATCAGGACTTAATGTTGCAAAAACTATAAAATCGATATCATCCTTACTGATTTTCGCATTTAATAATGCGTCTTGAGCTGCATATGTTCCCATTAAAGATGTAGTTAGTTTACTACCACTTTTCACCCATCTTCTTTCCTCAATTCCTGTTCTTTCCTTAATCCAATCATCACTTGTATCCATTTTAGATTCTAAATCCGAGTTTGATACAACATTATCAGGTAAGTAATAACCAACACCAATAATTTCAGACTTTATCATAGTTAAAATTAGTTTATTTACACTTAATCAAAAAGAGAATAGTTTCCATATTGATTAATATTTTTTCTTGGTTCAATTAATGAATCATTATTTAATTTCTCATTTTGAAAATATGGTGATACAACATAATACTTAAAATCATCAATTTTAATTGTGGAAAGAAATGGTAAAATTTTGTTTATTGAATTTTTCCTATCAAACCAAATATCAAAATATCTCATATCAAAAACTAACGGTAATTTATTTGTAAAAGACCTCCAATCTTTGGATGAATTAGAAGTCAAAAAAGAAAAATAATAGAAATTATTACCAGAAAAATCTTCATATTTTTCTCTTACACCAGCACAATATATTATTTTGTCTTTTGTGAGATTAAAGTAATAAGGTATTTTTTCTGATTTATTTATTTTCTTCCAAAAATAAAAACCATCACAAGGTATTAAGCACCTCTCAAATTTAAATGAATTAAAAAGCATATTACTTTTCTTGATTTTTGAAAAATCAACATTAATTAATCTTAAAGCAGGAGGTTTGTTTTTTGTTATATCTTTTGTTGACCCCCAGTATTCATAAGAAACCTTTTTACTTTCATTAAATGTTATAATGGGTAGCTTTTGAGTTGGACTTGCATTAAAATTAGGATTTAAAAATTCATTTTTTGAATTAAAAGAATTTAATATATAAGAAGTATTTTTAAGAGTATATCTATCAATCATTCATTAAAAATAATAATTTTCTTTAGTTAAATCTATTAAATAAAAATTTGGAATTAAATTTGAAGGAAATTAAGAAATATGGCTGAAATAATCAGAATGCCTAAAATGAGTGATACCATGGAAGAAGGTGTTATTTCAAGTTGGCTTAAAAAGGTAGGTGACGAAATTAAATCTGGAGATATTCTAGCTGAAGTAGAAACAGATAAAGCTACAATGGAGCTAGAATCATATGATGATGGACATTTATTATATGTAGGTGTTAAAGATGGAGACTCAGTGCCAGTTGATGGTGTAATTGCAATTATTGGTGAAAAGGGTGATAATATTAAAGACATATTAAA
>TARA_B110000438_G_scaffold152328_1_pt1 | contig 71584 bp, 64 predicted proteins | sample TARA_B110000438 | Tara Oceans TARA_B110000438 (sample SAMEA4398413) | marine metagenome | biome: Polar Biome; feature: [MES] marine water layer (ENVO:01000295) within the mesopelagic zone...; material: water (ENVO:00002006), including particulate matter (ENVO:01000060) such... | reverse complement strand
CAAGGATTTAATAATGGCAATTCGTAATAACACTAGTGATCGAATAACTAGTGTAAAACATGCTACTGGCCAGTCCGGACCTTTTCATGCTAAGATAGTTGGTCATGTAGATGAAACTTATATGGGGTCTTTAAGAGTACAATTATTAAAAAAAACAATTCCTGGACCTGAAGGTGAGCTTAACAAAGTCGGATCTTCTCAAGTATTAACAGCACGATATCTGTCACCGTTTGGAGGAACAACTCCAATAGATAGTATTAACAACAATCCTGGATATACAAATAGTCAACAAAGTTATGGTATGTGGATGGTGCCACCAGACCTTGGAACAATTGTCTTAGTAATTTTAATAGAAGGTAATCCTAATGATTGTTACTGGATTGGATGTATACATGATAGATTCGCCAATTTTGCTGTTCCAGGGCATGCCGCTACAACATATCTTGCTGACGATCACCCCGAAGAATTAAAAGGTAAAAAACTTCCTGTAGCTGAGTACAACAAAAAAATTACTAAAGACAGAATGGGCGAGCCTACAAAGTTTAAAAAACCGTATCAACAAAGATTTACAGAAGACTTAATAAAACAAGGTTTATTAGACGATGAAACTAGAGGTATAACCTCGTCTAGTGCTAGAAGAGAATTGCCAAGTACTGTATTTGGAATTAGTACACCAGGCCCAACAGATAAGACTACAAGTGGCTCAAAAAGCTCAGATGGACGCTATAGAAGTCGACTTGGTGGAACATCATTTGTTATGGATGATGGCGACGTAAGTTTTTTAAGAAAAAATACCGCAACTAGCGGCCCGCCAGACTATGCAAATGTTATGCAAGACGACACTAATGGAATTAAAACATTACCGCATAACGAATTAGTTAGATTAAAAACTAGAACAGGGCATCAAATATTATTGCATAATACTGAAGATTTAATTTATATTGCTAATGCAAACGGAAGTGCTTGGATTGAATTAACAGCAGATGGAAAGATTGACATTTATGCAAAAGATAGTATGAGTGTGCATACTGAAAATGATCTTAATTTAACAGCAGGTAGAGATATTACAATGGAGGCAGGCGCTAATATTTCTTTAAAAGCAAGTGGAACGTATGACCCAACAAACGTATTACAAACGCCTCTTAAAACTGTTAAAGGTAGAATACAAATAGAATCAGCCGCAGATACTAATATGCTTATTGGTGGGAATCATTGGGTTACTACAGTAGGCAATTATGAAGCTAAGACAAATAAGGAAACTAAAATTACATCAGGTGGACAATCACATATTAAGTCGGGCGGTAATCATATAGAAACTGCTCCACAAATTCATATGAATGGGCCAGCGGCAGATTCCGCCCAGATTGTTACAGCTCTTAATACGCACATTTTACCAGGTACTCCAACAGGGAATTTGAACGGTACTTTAGTACAAAGAGCACCAACACATGAGCCGTGGACACACCATGAAAATTTAAATCCTGTAGCATTTAAAATTGGGTTAACGGATAGAGACATAGATACTACAACAGACAATAAATTAATAACTCCATCAACACCAGAAGCATTTAAAAAGGTCACTAAAAAATAGGGTAAATATAGTATCATGAGCATTAGCAACAGAGAATTATACAAACAGATAAGGGTACCTAGTAATCAAAAACCGCCAAGTCCGGTTCAAAGTCGAGCCTATCGTGGCCTTAGTACGGTTAATCCGGGTAACAAAAGTAATGTATTATATGATATAGCATTGATTAAGCAAGATATTATAAATCATTTTCATATACGGCAAGGTGAGAAGTTAGGAGATCCGGAATTTGGTACTATTATTTGGGACGCTATTTATGAACCTCTAACAGATCAACTAAAAGAAGTAATAGCTGATAATGTTACTAAAATTGTTAATTCAGACCCACGGGTAACTGTAGAAAGTATTAATTTAGAGTCTTATGAAAGCGGGTTAATAATTGATTGTGTACTTACATATTTGCCTTATAATATTTCAGAATCAATGCGATTAAAGTTTGATGAAGATGCAATACAACTCGACAATTAAGTATGTGGTTAATGGAAACAAATAAATATAGTTAACAAGGAAAAAGCATGTCAGTAACTAACAGACAAAACAGATTACTTCTTTCAGAAGACTGGAGAAGGGTATATCAAACGTTTAGAAACGCAGACTTCACATCTTATGATTTTGACAGTCTACGCCGCACTATGATCTCTTATATAAGAGAGAATTATCCGGAAGACTTTAATGATTATATTGATTCAAGTGAGTATCTAGCGTTAATTGATCTTATTGCATTCTTAGGGCAAAATATTTCTTATCGTATTGACCTTAATTCTCGAGAAAACTTCCTTGAACTAGCTGAACGCAGAGATTCAGTTTTACGTTTGGCACGCCTACTTTCTTATAATCCAAAGCGTAATCAATGTGCTAACGGATTAATAAAATTTGAAGCAGTATCAACAACTGAAGAAGTTGTTGATTCAAACGGCACAAATTTAGCTAACCAAACAATTGTTTGGAATGATCCATCTAATTCTGATTGGCGTGAACAATTTGAAAAAATTATGAATGTAGCATTGCCAATTAACTCTACAATTGGAAAACCAATTAAGAAAGATACTGTTGAAGGTATATTAACACATCAATACAGATATAAATCAAGTAATACAGGAGTTCCTGTATATACGTTTAGTAAAAGTATTGACGGACGTAATCTTCAGTTTCAAATTGTTTCAACAGATGTCACTGAAGGAATTATATCAGAAGAACCACCACTACCAGGAAACAGTTTAGCATTTTTATACCGAGATGACGGTCGTGGACCAGGTAGTTCTAATTCTGGATATTTTTGTCATTTTAGGCAAGGAATAGTAGACCAAGGTACTTTTAATGTTAATGCTCCTAGCACAAATCAATCAATTGCCGTTGATGCTACAAATATTAATAACACTGATGTTTGGTTATATTCATTAAATGCATTAGGTAGCGAAGCAGAGCTATGGACTAAAGTTGATGCAGTAGAAGGTAATAATATTGTTTATAATAGTGTACGGAAAAAAATAAGAAATATTTTTGGAGTGCTTACTAAAGGGCAAGATAAGATTAACTTAATCTTTTCCGATGGTACATTTGGTAATTTACCTAAAGGTGATTTTAGAGTTTATTATAGATCAAGTGTTAATCAGTCTTATAATATTCTTCCAGAAGATTTAACAAGTATTGGAGTATCAATACCATATACTTCAGCCGCCGGAAATCAAGAAACATTAAGTTTAACTCTTTCTTTAAAGTATACTGTAGATAATAGTAGTACATCAGAAAGTAATGTAAGTATTAAAGAAAATGCCCCGGCTACTTATTACACACAGAACAGAATGGTTACTGGAGAAGACTATCAAGTGGCGCCTTTAGGAGTCAGCCAAGAAATCATCAAAGTTAAAACAGTTAATAGAGCATCAAGTGGAATTTCACGATACTTTGATCTATTAGACAGTACCGGAAAATATTCAAGTACCAATTTATTTGGTAATGACGGCGTTATATATAAAGAAACTTTAACAAAACATAAAAACTTTACGTTTGTAACAAAAGTAGATATTGAAGGACAAATACTAAACATTATTGAACCAATACTAGCTGAAAAGCAATTATTAAATTATTATCTAACAACATTCCCTCAAACAATTGTTTCTGATTTAGGAGCAAGTTGGGTACAAACAACTAAAGCTACTAATATTACTACAGGGCATTTTGTAGACACTGATAATACAAAATATCAACTTGGGACTTTTACAGGTAGTGCTTTGAGATTTGTTGAACCTGGTACGTTATTAAAGTTTATTGCTCCAGTTGGATATCACTTTATGAAAGACGGTACGCTAATGCTAGGAAATCCAGATCATATAGGATCACTTGATTATAAATGGGTTAAAGTTATTAGTGTTGAAGGAGCCGGAACTCTTAATTTAACTTCTGGTGCAGGTCCTGTTACACTTAACGATATAGTACCAACTAATGCAGTACTAACCCAAGTTGTACCAAAGTTTTCAAAAACATTGCAGTCCGCAGTTAAAACACAAATAACTGATCAACTCTATTCTAATAAAACATTTGGATTACGTTATGATGTTAATTTAAGACAGTGGCGTGTAATTATTGAAAACAATTTAAATATTACAGGCGCATTTAGTACAGGTAAAACTGGAGATACTACAAACCAACGGTTAGATGCAAGTTGGTTATTATTGTTTGAAACAAACGGTGAAAAATATACTATTACGTATCGTAGTTTAAGATACGTTTTTGAAAGTGATGAAGAAATTAGATTTTATTATGATAGTAGTGATAAAATTTATGATAATAAAACAGGTCAAATTATTAAAGATAAGGTTACGATTTTATCTATTAATTTAAAACCAGATCTTCTTACTCCGTTTACAGTTAATTCTGATTGGGAAATTACACTTCCATATCGTGATGCTAACGGATATGTTGATACGAAAAAAATTGAGATTAGTTTTTATGACGAAGACGAAGACGGAGTAGTTGATGATCCGGATACGTTTACCCAGATTGTTAATGAAACAGTAAATCCCTTAACAAAATATATATTTCAAAAGAAATTTATTACTTCAGACGGATTAGACGATTACCAATATGTTAATAACGCTACAGAAAATATTATAGTTAAAAAAGACCAAAGTTTTGTAGGTGCGTTAAGTCTTTATACTGAAGGACAAGTATTTTATTTTGATACAGAAGCGGTATTTAAAAGACTAACATCGGGTACGTTATTATTAACTACAGATTATAAAGCACATATAGGAAGAAGTGATCTTAAATTCCAATATGTCCATGCGGCAGATGATGATAATAGAATTGATCCTAGTAGTAGTAATATTATGGATACTTATCTATTAACAAAAAGTTATGACGCAACATTTAGAAATTTCTTAGACGGTACAATTGCAACTAAGCCGTTACCACCAAGCAGTGATAACTTGTTTAATAATTACGGAAGCGAAATTAATAAAATTAAATCAATTAGTGATGAAGTTATATATCATCCTGTAAAATATAAAATCTTATTTGGTGCAAATGCTGATTTAGATTTACAAGCAACTTTTAAAATAGTTAAGAATCCAGATCAGGTTGTTAATAGCAATGCACTTAAAGCCTCGGTTATATCTTCAATTAATCAATTTTTTGCTTTAGATAATTGGGATTTTGGAGATACTTTTTACTTCTCAGAGCTTAGTACGTATGTTATGGCTACAAATGCACCAGATTTAGTAACAATGGTAGTTGTTCCTAATCAAACATTACAAGGGTTTGGTAGCTTGTATGAAATTAAATCAGAGTCTGATGAAATTTTTATTAGTGGTGCAACCGTTGATAATATTGAAATTATTGATTCTATAACAGCAAGTAGACTAAAAGCATCTGGTAAAATTTTAACAGAAGCTTCTAGCTCAAATTCAGGAATTCAAAGTGCAAGTATATATACATCTGGATCGATTACAACTAGCTCCGAGGGGACTAACATCTAATGCCATTTAATGATGATCAACATGAATATCCTCTTCCAGGAAGTTCATCAACTCCGCCACCAAAGCGAGAAAGTGCAGAATTACTTCCGAGATATTTTCGTACACAACCAAATAAGAAGTTTTTAAATGCAACTTTAGATCAGTTAACGCAACCCGGCGTTGCAGAAAAGTTAAGTGGTTATTTTGGTAGACGTATAGCTAAAGCATATCAAGCCGATGATACTTATATCGCGGAACATAATAGTGACAGACAAAATTATCAACTTGAACCTGCCGCAGTTGTTAAAGACGAATTAGATAATATTCTTTTTTATAAAGATTACTTAGATTATATTAATCAAACAAAAGCATTTGGTGGAACTACTACAGATCATAGTATTTTTAATAGTCAAGAATATTATGCTTGGAATCCTAATATTGATTGGGATAAATTTACAAACTTTAGAGAATATTATTGGTTACCGTCAGGACCAATAGGCTTAGGCATTGTTGGCCAAGCCAATAACATTGTAAGTACCTATACTGTAACTAAAAAAGATAATTTAGATAACAACGGATATGTTTTTACCCCAGACGGACTAACACAAAATCCAACATTAAAATTATATCGAGGACAAACATATATATTTGACATTGACGCACAGGGAATGCCACTAACTTTTAGAACTGCTCGGTCTTTAGATCCTAGTTTATTATATTCCAAAGGATTAGATGATAGCACACAAACAGTTGATGTAGGAACAATTACATGGACTGTTGATATTACGGCACCCGATACACTATATTATGTTAATGGTAATGATCTTAATGCAAGTGGGCTAATTCAAATTGCAGATGCTATTGAAAATTCATCAATAGATGTAGAAAAAGAAATTATTGGTAAGAAAACATATACAATGACTAATGGACATGCATTGTCCAATGGAATGAAAGTATATTTCCAAGGTACAGTAACACCAACAAAGTATGCTACAGGTGAATGGTATGTAGAAGGAGTTGGAACTGCAATACAACTTATTAACGAAAAAACATTAGAAATACCAGCAACGTATTCAACAGATAAACCTATACCGTTTGACACAGAAGCATTTGATAGGTTACCTTATAGTAATGCTAATAGTTTTGCAGGAACTAAAGATTATCTATTAGTTAATAGAGCATCAAGTAGTAGAAGTCCGTGGTCGCGATATAATCGATGGTTTCACAAAGACGTTATAGAGACTATTTCAGCTATTAATGGAACTCCGTCAGAGATTGATCAAAATTATAGAGCAAAACGTCCAATTATTGAATTTATACCAGGATTAAAATTAAACAACTTTGGTACTAGTGCTAAAGATGACATTGATTTACTTGATACATTTACTAAAGATGTTTTTTCAGATGTTGAAGGACAAATAGGTTATAATATTGACGGAATAGATGTAGTTGATAATATGAGAATTTTGTTTACTGCTGATAAAGACAGTAGAGTAGAAGGCAAAATCTTTAAAGTAAAATTTATTACACATAATCTTGTAAGACAGATTAGTCTTATTGAAGAAACAGACACAAATCCAATTGAAAATGAAACAGTTTTAATTCTTAATGGTAATTCTTACAAAGGTAAGATGTGGTATTATACTGGTACTGTATGGAAAGCTGGACAAGACAAAACAGCAGTGAATCAAACACCGTTATTTGAATTATATGATGGATCGGGATATAGTTTTTCAAACTCAACATATTATCCATCATCAACATTTATTGGAAATAAAGTCTTTAGTTACAAATTAGGCTCTGGAATTGTTAAAGATTCCGAGCTAGGCTTCTCTGTAAGTTATAGAGCATTAGAGAATACCGGCGATATTTTATTTAATTTTGATTTATTAAACAGTACGTATACATATCAACAAGATAATGCTGTAAAAACAGCTAACACAGATACTGGGTTATTAAGAGTATATACTGCAATTAATACATTTACGTATACATCAGGATGGACTAAGGCAAAAACTGAAAGTGTACAACCTGTTTGTAGACAATATGTTGTAGACTTTCAAGACAATGATTTTGCAGTTGATGTTTACGACAAAAGTGGAGATATAAACGATTTATCAGTAACGGTTTATGTTAATAATGTAAGAAAACATAGCGGAACACATTATGTAATTAATAGAATTAATGGCACAGCATTTATTACGTTTGTAAAAAAATTAGTAATAAACGATATTGTAGTTCTTAAGACTAAAAGTGCTACAAAGAAAAATGCTAACGGTTACTATGAAATTCCTATTAACTTAGAAAGAAATCCGTTAAACAATAATGTTTCTGGATTTACATTAGGTGAAGTTTCAGATCATGTTCTTAGTATAACTGAAGGTAGAGATGATTTTACAGGAGCATTTCCCGGAGCAAATAATCTTAGAGATTTAGGTGATCTTACTAGGTACGGAACACGTTTTGTTCAGCATAGCGGTCCTGTTAATCTTGCATTGTATCATTTAACCGACCAATCTTCAAATGTTGTTCATGCAGTTAGATTTGCTAGTAAAGAATATGGGAAGTTTAGACGTATTTTCCTTCAAGAAGCAAACATGTTAGGATTTGACGGAGAAACAAAAGAACACTTTGATCGTGTTATGAAAAAAGTAGTAAACAATAAAACTAATGATATGCCGTTTTACTTTAGTGATATGATAGGTATAGGTACATCGGCTAGAGTAAGTCATCTAGTAGCTGATCCAGATATAATATTTTTTGCATTATCAAAAGATTTTAATTTAACAACATTATCTTCTAGAGCAGTTGGTGTTTATAAAAACGGAATACAACTTCTTGAAGGAAAAGATTATATATTTGATCTTGATAATCCCGGCTTTGTTTCTGTAACAGTTACAAAAGCTGTAGGAGATATAATCGATGTTTATGAATACGAAAAAACAGATGGTAGTTTTATTCCTCAAACACCAACAAAATTAGGGTTATATCCTAAGTTTGAACCAGCTAAATTTATAGATGACACATACCAAATACCAACAGAAGTTATTCAAGGGCATGACGGTAATATCTTTGTTTGCTATGGTGATTTTAGAGATGATCTATTATTAGAATTAGAGAAAAGAATTTATAATAATATAAAAACTAGTTATGATGCAACCATAATAGATAGACACGAGTTTGTTGGTGGAGAATCTAGAAATACAGGATTTACTAAATGGCAACGAGATAAAGCCTTAATTACTGATTTTACAAACTGGTTAGATAATGTTAGTAACATAGATTATACTGATTATAGTTTTTATGATAGAACAAATAGCTTTACGTTTAACTATGGTAGTATGACATCACCAAAAGGTGCAAAATTACCAGGGTACTGGAGAGCAATTTATAAAGAAGCATATGATACAGACCGCCCTCATTCTCATCCTTGGGAAATGCTAGGATATTCTTTATGTCCTACATGGTGGTCAACGGTATATGGACCAGCTCCGTGGACAAGTGAAAATAAAATTTTATGGCAAGATGTTGAAGATGGATTAATTAGAGAGCCAAACAAAGCATTAAAATATGTTTCAGCGTATGCAAGAAAAGATATTACAAAACATATACCTGTTAATAACGAAGGTAAATTACTAAGCCCATTAGATAGCAACTTTGCTAAAAATTATGTTCTTTCTTTAACACAAGGTCCTTTTGAGTTTGGTGATGAAGCACCAACTGAAACAGCTTGGCGCCGAAGCAGTGAATATCCGTTTGCATTTTTACTAAGTTGGATTCTTAATCAGCCAACTAAGATTATAGGATTAGGATTTGACAGATCAAGAATTATAAGAAATTCAGCTAACGAAATTGTTTATAGTACAACATCTAAAAGAATCAGATTAAAAGATTTAGTTTTTCCAAGTACACAAGCTGATAAATCTAGAGTTAGTACATCCGGTATTGTTAATTATATTGCTGATTATATTGGATCACGGACTTTAACGACATACACATCTTATAAGGAAAACCTAAAAGCTATAAACAACCAATTAGGCTTTAAAGTTGCAGGATTTACAGAAAAGTCTAAATTTAAATTATTATTAGATAGTAGAACTCCGTATAATGAAGGTAATGTTTTTATTCCTGATGAAAACTATAAAGTATTTTTAAATACAAGTTCGGTTGTTGATCTTGTAAGTTATAGTGGAATTATTATTGAAAAGCAACCGGCAGGATTTATTGTAAAAGGATATAATAAAAATAATCCTTATTTTAAATATTTTAAGCATTTTGAAAGACAAGGCGACCGAGTCGAAATAATTGGTGGAGTCACTGATAGCTTTGTTACATGGAAAGCTGGCCAAACATACGTTCAAGGACAAACAGTATCATTTAACAATGAATTTTTTAGAGTTAAAACACAACACTTTAGTGATGCGACTTTTAATAGTGATAACTTTGCTAAATTATTCGAACTTCCTGTAACAGGAGGTAGATCAGCAATCTTTAGAAGTCAGTTTGATACTACAGTTACAGCAGAATTATCATACGGACATTTATTTAGAACTGTTCAAGAAGTAATTGACTTTATACTAGGATACGAGCAGTGGTTAATTTTTCAAGGATTTGATTTTAATTATTTTAATAGAGATATTAATGCAGTTGAAAATTGGGAGTTAAGTAGTAAAGAATTTTTATTCTGGACTACACAAAACTGGAATGCTAGTAGTATTATAACATTAAGTCCTGGAGCAAATAGATTAAAATTTAATAGAGATCTTTACGCTTCGGATAATGTATTTGGTAACTTTTATGAGTATTCACTTTTAAAAGCTGATGGCCGAAAACTATTACCTGAGTTTGTTAATGTTTTTAGAAGTAATAGTAATGATTTCCAAATAACAACTAGAAATAGTGCTGATGGAGTTTATTTTGTTCAACTACCATTATTACAAAAAGAGCATATTGTTTTATTAGACAACTATACAGTTTTTAGTGATATCATTTATGATTTAGAACCAGGGTATAGACAAGAACGAATTAAAGTTTTAGGTTATAGAACAGATGACTGGAATGGTACTTTAAATATTCCAGGCTTTATTTTTGATAATGCTATTTGTACTGAATGGAAATCTTATCAAGATTATGACATTGGTGATACAGTACACTATAAAGAGTTTTATTATATTGCTAAAATACACATTCCAGGAACAGAAAGTTTTGAAGCAGAAAGCTGGGTACGATTATCTGAAAAACCAGAATCAGACCTAATTCCTAATCTAGACTACAAAGCAAAACAATTTAAAGACTATTATGATTTAGATACTGATAACTTTGATACGGATCAACAAAAGATAGCACAACATTTAATTGGATACCAAAAGAGACAGTATCTTAGTAATATTATACATGACGATGTTAGTCAATATAAATTTTATCAAGGATTTATCCAAGACAAAGGTACAAAGAATAGTTTAACAAAATTATTCGATGCATTAAGTAGTGCTGATAAAGACAGTATTGAATTTTATGAAGAGTGGGCACTAAAATTAGGCCAATACGGCTCCTCAGAAGCATTTGATGAAATTGAATTTAAGTTAGATGAAGCAAAATTTAAATTAAGTCCTCAACCTCTTGAATTAGTAGATACTGTTTCAGGAGCAGAAACAGACTTAATTTATAGACAAAGACCATTTGAAGTTTATCTTAAACCTAATAATTATACACATAGCCCTTTCCCAACAAAATATAAATCAGAGGATTATATTCCTACAGCAGGATTTGTTAATGAACAAGATGTTAAATTAATACTTGCAAAGTATGATGATATTTTATCTCAAACTATTACAAATTTAAATGTTGGCGATTATATATGGGTAGGACTACGTGGTGTAACCTGGGATGTTGTTAAGTATATTAGTACTTCAGATAGAGTATTAGCTGTAAGTTCAGATGCTGATGCTGGTACAACAACTTTTAAACTTAATACCCAAGCTAGGTATACTGTAGATGAAATTATAGGTATCTTAGATGTTGCCGGCGCTGAAAAGTTTTATAAAGTTAAAAATGTATCATTAGATAATTTAATTTGTTACGAAAACGATACTACAGCAGATGTAGAAATAGCAAACGGATTTATTACAAAGTTTATTTCGTCAAGGGTAAGCAATTTAACAGAAGCAAACTCTAAAGTTCTTAATACTGAATTAAAGGCGGGCGAAATAATTTGGGTAGATGACGACGATTCATCTCGCTGGGTAGTATTAGAAAATACACCAGTTTATAGTTCACAGCAAATACTTTCAAATCCAGAAACTGCTGATTATCCTGGTGATGGATTTGGCAAAGTTATTGCATCAAACGACAGAAATACTATTTTAATTGTTTCAGCAGAAGTAAAAGAGAAAGTATATGTATACTTAAGAGCATCTGATAATGTTAATTATTATCAATCGCAAGAACTCCTTGCACCAACAGATTTATATACTGGATCAGGAAATTTTGGATCAAGTCTTGCATTAACTGATGATGGAGATTATCTAGTTATTGGAGCCCCAAATGCTAGTAATGTAAAAACCAAATATACAGGGGCTTATGATACTGGACTTTCATATGTTGCAGGAGACATTGTATCACATCTTGAAACTCATTGGGAAGCTCAATGGCCAATTACAGCGGCAACAGGAGCCTTAACGTTCCCTAGTTTTTATTCAACATCAGTTGTTCACGATACAAATTATAATGCAGGAACTAATTCATATCCTACAATAGCGTATGCTATACGGGGAGATTATAATTTAGATGTTTCTACAACACACATTCTAGTTAGAGCTCCTGTTACACAATTTGACGGCTCAGCAACAGGCGACTCAATACAACTTAATTGGAATCAGTATTCACAAAATTATCCAAGCGGAGTTTTACCTTGGGGAGCAACAGGCCCAGGAGTATCAGCATTTGAAGGAACTAAAACTATTGCGGCAAAAATTGATGCTGTATTATATGTTGATAACTTAATAAGAGTTCCAGCAGTTGGCGATACACTTTCATCTTCTTCAGCACTTGGTGAAGTAGCATATATTCGTATTAGTGATAGTAATAAAGCAATAATTTATATGCAGGATGTTAGTGGACAATTTGGTGCTACTGACACGATTACCTTAAATGCAAATAGTTGTGGTGTATATACATTAATTAACCCAAGCGGGGCTAGTGCTACGTTTGACGGATGGTGGAAGATTGATGGATTCCCAGCATTTACTACTTCATTACTTGGTACATTTCAAGACATTACAATACCAAATTTTGTAATACAAGATTATATTACACAAGCTGAATCAAGATCTCCGGTTCCGTTTAGTAATACAATGGATGAAGTATATGCATTAAATCAAACTTCGGATCCTACAAAAGGCGGCCGCCTAGGTTATCTAAGTTTTTATAACAAAAACGGTCTTCCAGATTTAAGCGAATTATGGTTTTTACGGTCTCCTAAATCGTTTACTGATACTGCAAATGCTAATGATACATTTAGAATAAGAGTTAATACTATCAGGGGCGGTGCTGACCCAATTTCAGTGTTTGATCCTATATCATTAGGATTGTCATTTACATATCTAAATGATTCAACACATACAATTTTTGATTTATGGAGCGGATTTGTTGATGTTACATTTACAAATTTTGACCTAAGTGGTGTTCCTTATGTTCCTCAAATTGGTGAGATAATTGTTGACAATACTACAGGCGCTACAGCTGAAGTTGTGTACATACAAGAACAACTATTAACAGCAAGATTATATGTTAAGAATAGAGTAGGAACGTTTAGTTTTGGAGTTAATAATGGTGCTACTAGTACTATTAGCATTAAAGATAAAATTAGTGTAGGTGTTAATAGACTATCAGGGAGATTAGATCATGCAGATATGGATAGTGCGACTACAGGTAAAATGGTTATTGTTAAAAATGATGACTCGGCGTTTCTTTTAATTGGTGCATCAACCTTTCAAAATGAATTAGAAGTTCATTTTTATTCTACTAGCACAGTAACAGGAATTGCACGTACACCAAATTATCCAGTACCGTTGAACAAAGATTGGAAACAGTTGTATAATATTCCTACGCATACTAGCGGAACAGCAGGATCATATACTAATGAAGGAATGTATTGTACATATAATAAAACACGTAATGGACAATATTCGTTCCAACATGGATACATAGTTCCTGACAGAGGGTCTAACAAATATCTTGGTAAGCAAATGTCATTTGCTAGTAAAGATAAATTCCATCATTTTTATATTAGTACAAACGATGTTAATACTGTAGGCAATGCTGGTAGAGTATATTTTGTTAACCATGGAGTAGATGCAACCGGAACTACATTTACTTTTTCTTTAGGTAAAAATAAAAATTATAAAGGCCCATTTAGTGATTCACAAATATACTATGAAAATGATATAGTTTTACATGAGGGATTATTTTATCAAAGTAAAACTAATTTATCTGCAAGTGTATTTGATAGCACAGTATGGACATTATTATCAAGCCATATAGATTATGTAGGGCATATTCCTAATGATTCGGGATTAGGAGTTGATAGCGAAACAGTTATTGATCGATCAACGTTAACTAACTTTGCCGATACGTTTGCAACAAATAAAACAGGCGATGTCTTAGGTGTTGTAGCTAAATTTACAGGGTCTATTGCAGAAGTAATAATTTACCGAGATCTTAATGGCCACTATGAATACAGCCAGTCAATTGAAACACCAACTGCAAATATTGGGTTTGCTACATCAATAGCAATTTCAGATAATGCATCATTACTTGCTATTGGATGTCCATTAGACGATACTGTTGAAAATGATAATGGCGTAGTTTACATTTATAAACTTACTAATGGTGAGTATACATTAAATCAAACACTTTATAGTCCAGAAACTGATGTAGCAGAAAGATTCGGAGTCAACTTAGATTTTGATAATGATAACTTAATTGTTTCAGCAAAAGGCGGCGACCTTATTTCAACTACAACATTTGATTCAAATACTACAATTGCTACAACACTTGACAATAATCTTACACAATTTAAGAGTAAAAATGAAGATAGTGGACAAGTTCTTATGTTCCAACGATTTAATGATACATTAATCTATAGTGAACGATTTGTTTATAATAATCCAACAACACGTAGATTTGGCGACAATATATTGTTTAAAAATAATCATGTATATGTTTCTATGCCTGAATTAACAGTAACACCAACTGATAATAATATGGGAACAATACTTGACTTTAAACGCAATAGAACTAAACAGTCTTGGACTACATTACGTAAACCAATTGATCAAGTTGATGTAAAAAAATATAAAGGTGTTTTTATATATAATACAGAAACACAAAAATTAACTAAGCAAATAGATTATATTGATCCTATCCAAGGAAAGATTGCAGGTCCTGCCGAAGAAGAACTTTCTTTTAAAACACCCTATGATCCAGCAGTTTATACAACAGGCGTAAGCCCAGCTGTAGTTGACGAAGGCAATTTTTGGGCTGACAAATATATTGGAAAATTATGGTGGGATCTAAGTACAGTAAAATTTTATAATCCGTACCAGGGTAACATAATTTATCAAACAGCTAACTGGAATAGATTATTTACAGGAGCGTCAATTGATATTTATGAGTGGGTTGAAACAGTACTTAAACCTTCACAATGGTTAGATCAAGCTGATACAGAAGAAGGCTTAGCAAAAGGTATTAGTGGAACACCTAAGTACGATGATAACACTTTAGTAACAGCAAAAGTATTTGATAAAGTTGGTCAATCGTTTAGTAACAAGTATTATTACTGGGTTAAAAATAGAAAATTTATTCCAGAGAAAGAATTTAGAAAAACCAGTGCTTTTGATGTAGCACAATTAATTGAAGATCCGCAATCACAAGGATACCAATATATTGCACCGTTTTCAAATAATAGATTTGCTCTATATAATTGTTTAAATTTAGTATCAGGCGATTCTTCAGCAATTAACTTCCGTTATTGGACTATTGATAATCCAACAAATATTCATAATGAATACCAACTAATAAGTGACGGATTAGATACAAGTAGACCTAAAGCAGAGTTAGAAAACAAATGGTTTGATAGTTTAATTGGCTGGGATAAGAATTTTAGATTAGTTCCAGATGATACTTTAAGTAAAAAACAAAAATATGGAATTTTAAATAGTCCTAGGCAAACTATGTTTGTTAATAGGCTAGAAGCAGTTAAACAGTTTGTTGAACGTGTTAATACAACTCTTGCAAAACATATTATTGTTGGCGAGTATGATCTTAGTAACCTAGAATTACTAGATCCACTTCCAACTACTAATTCAGGATTGTTTGATGCAACGGTAGATACGTTTGGAGAGATAGGATTTGTTGGAACAGCAAAAGTAAAACAAGCAGTACTAACACCAACTTGGGAAGATGGTAAACTAGTTAATGTTATAATTACTGACCCGGGGAGAGGATATAAAGTACCACCAAGTTATGATTTTATGATGATTGGTTCTGGTACCGGTGCTGAAATTACGTTAACTATTGACACTTTAGGAAAAGTAAATTCAGCAGTTATTAAGTATGCAGGTAAAGAATATTCTCCTGATGCAACAATCGATGTTAGAAAGTTTAGTGCATTAGTTAAAGCTGATGAAACAGTTGATAATAAATGGTCAATTTTTTCATACAATACTACTACTTTACTATGGGATCGTACATCAAGTCAAAGTTATAATGTAAAAAATTATTGGAATTATGTTGATTGGTATAAAGAGGGATATAGTTGGGCAACTGACGTTACCCACTTAATAGATGAAAGTTATCAATTAACAGCATTAGATGATAGTGTTGGTGACATTGTTAAAATTAAAACAGTTGGGTCTGGTGGGTGGTTATTACTAAGAAAAATTAGTAATGCTGTAGCAGTTGATTATACTACAAACTATGAAACAATTGGTAAACACAACGGAACAATTAACTTTGCTACAAGTTTATATAATTATCCAACATTTCATATAGGATATGATTCTTTAAGTTATGATACAGCTGATTTTGATAATCAACCAGTTCAAGAATTTAGAATTTTATTAGAAACATTACGTGACGATATTTATATAGATGATCTTGCAATAGAATATAATAAGTTATTTTTTGCAAATATACGTTATGCGTTTAGTGAGCAATTATATGTTGACTGGGCATTCAAATCTAGTTTCTTAAAAGCTAAACATAACATTGGTGATTTATCACAGAAAGTTAACTTTCAAAATGATAATCTTTCTAGTTACCAAGATTTTGTTGATGAAGCAAAACCATATAAAACTAAAGTTAGAGAATATTTAAGTTCGTATACAAAGACAGATCCTACAAATTCTGCAATAACTGATTTTGATTTACCACCGGCTTATAGCGTTGAAGATGGTAGAATTGTACCATCCTCTTTAAGAGTAACAGATAACACATTAGTTGGTGTAGATCCAGGATTAGTAACGTACCCAAACAAATACTGGGCAGACAATATTGGATATGAAGTTTCAGCAATTTTAATTAAAAACGGAGGTACTGGGTATCTTGAAGTACCGTTAATTACTATATCCGGTGGAGGCGGCACTGGAGCAAAAGCACAAGCATATATTGGCGCCGGCGGAGCAATAACTTGGATTAAGATGACAAATGTCGGCACAGGATATTTGTCGGCACCTACAGTTGTTATAGAAGGAACACAATCTGAAGGTAGTACTGCGGCAATTGTTAATGCTAAAATAGGAAATGGTAAAGTACGAAGCGGTCATATTATATCAAAATACGATAGAGTTTCAGGAACATTTTTAATTACTACATTAACTCAAAGTCAAACATTTACAGGTACTGCAAGTCAAATTAACTTTAACTTAACATGGCCTATGGATTTACGACCTAGTCAAATTACTGTTACAGTTGATAGTATTGAAGCATTATCAAGTGAATACACATTTGCCAATATTGCAGATACAACTAAAACATATACACGTTATAAAGGGCGTATAACATTTACTGAACCACCAGCTAATAATGCCACAATTATAGTACAATATAGTAAAGCAATTAATATGCTTCAAGCACAAGACCGTATTAACTTGTTTTATGCACCAACATCAGGAATGTTAGGAAATGACATAGCACAACTTGTTGATGGAATTGATTATGGCGGCGTAGAAGTTAAGAGTTTTAGCTTTAGTGGTGGATCAGGGTGGAGCTCAGAGCCTTATTATACAACAACATGGGACACTTATGATAATACATATGAAGATGAAGTCTTCCAACTAGACGGTAGTACAAATGTGTTTACACTTGCTAATCCGTTAGAACTTGATACTGTATATAATGTTTATAAAAATGGCATTAGGGTAGACGACCCTAATTATGTAGACGAAAGTAATCCTGGAGCAAACGTAAATGCTAAAATGCAATCAATCACAGGTGACGGAGTTGCAACAACAATAACAATAAACGAAGAATTAATACCAACTGTTGACGGCGACACAATTATTTTTAGAAAAGCAACTAGTGACGGTAGTTTTATTCCTGATCCAGATGCTTACGATACATTATTACAAGGCGGTAATTTAGCATATACATCAGCTAAAGGAATTTTATCAGAAGAAATTGTAGTAGACGGTGATGGATTTGTTACAGAGCTAACATCAAAAGGACCAGAAGAACTAGTTCCAGGACAAATTCTTGATACAGTTGATTTTAAAGTCTTTGATAGAACATCAGATGGATCAAGTATTGTTAGCAGTCATAATTATACTGGCGATGCAACAACTACTGAATTTCCTGTTACTAAGTTACCAGCAAGTCAAAAAGATATATTTGTAAAAGTAGACGGAATAATTTTAGATACTACACAATATACTGTAAATTATCAAACTAAAAAAGTTAAGATAACTGCTACACCACAAACAGGTGTGCTAGTACATATTTCAACAATGTCAAACAACGGTGAAAAAATTATAGACTTTGATAGATTTATTGGTGACGGTTCAACATCGCAATTTGTTACATCAATTGTTTATAAAACAGGATTATCATATACACTAAAAGTAGATGGTGAAACAGTAGCTAGTGATATTGCAGAAACTGATAGCACATATGAAACTGAAGGTAGAGTTGTTTTTAAATTAGGATCTGTTCCAGGCGACGGTGCTATAATTGAGTATGTAATTTATGATAGTTCTACGCAAACATTTAGTCAAGTATCGACAGAAGACTTTACAGGAGATGGTACTAAGAATATATTTACATTAAGTCAAATTCCATTTACTAGTGATCCTGTTAGTCATAATATTATAGTTAAACTTGGCAACCAAATTTTAAATGCAGGGTATAATCAACAATATACAATAGTATCACAACGTGAATATCAATTAAGACAATGGCAGATTACAACGGCTACTGTTAGTGCTGAAAATGTTAAGGTGTTCTTAAATGATGTTGAACTAGCTCAAGGTATTACATATCGATGGGATACATTTAACGGATCAGTTGTCCTATTTGAGAATACTGGAATAATTGGTGATAAGTTAGAAATTTTTGTAATTGATAGCGGCGATTATCAATTAGGATACTTTGATGGTGCTACAAGTTTATTTGTTTTAACACCAAATCAAGTTCATCTTGATACAGCACCAGCCGTTGGTGAGAAGGTAACAGTTTATCAATTTAGTAAGCATGATATTAGAAAGATTGAAAGAGAAACATTTGATGTTGTAGAGAGAAATGCAGTTACATTAGGAACTGATTCTTATGTAGAATACCATCAGTTAACTAAAGGAATTATTAGATTGCGTGAAGAAGCCTTTGATGCTGAATATGTATGGGTTACTTTGAATAAGCTATTATTAACTCCTAGCGTTGACTACTATGTTACTGATGATAAGAAGCATATTAGAATTGTTGTTGATATTGATCCTAGTGACAAGATAGAAGTAATTCACTTTACAAATAACGTTATTGTTCCAAAGTTTGGTTTTAGAATCTTTAAAGATATGCTTAATAGAACCCATTATAAACGCCTTGGAGATAATAATAAATACACATTAGCAGAAGACTTAATTTGGTCAGATAGCAAGATTTATGTAACAAATTACGAGAGCTTACCTAATCCAAACAAAGAAAAAGGTATACCAGGTGTATTGTTTATAAATGGTGAACGTATTGAGTATTACTTGAAAGAGAATGGAGTTATAAGGCAGTTACGTAGAGGCACATTAGGTACAGGTATTGCAGAGTTACATAAAGCAGGATCAGATGTATTTGATCAGTGTTTTATGCAAACAATGCCATATAAAGACGAAACGTTAACACAAGTATTTGATGCAGATGGATCAACAAAAGCGGTTACAGTTGATTTTATTCCAAGTTCTGTTAATGATTTTGAGATTTTTGTAGCAGGAAAGAGAATGCGTAAAAATGCTATTAGTTCATTTGATGTAACTAGTGACTTAGATAGTCCAGAAGGTGATATTACATTACCAGCTGAGTTTAGTGTAGACGGTACAACCGCTACAATAACACTATTAGATACACCAGCTATTAATAGTAAGATTATAGTGGTAAGAAGGATAGGAAGAACCTGGACTGATTCAGGAATTCCATTACATAGGCAGGAAAATAACATAGCACGTTTCTTAAGAAGCCAAGAGGTTACGTTACCTAAATAAATACACTAGTAGGATATAAAATATGATAGATAATATTAAAGAACAGAACGGTGTACTTTTACAAGGACACATCAAAATACACAACCCGGAAACGGGCGAAATACTTGTGGATAAACGCAATGCGATTCATTATGAGAATATGAGTGTTGCATTAGCAGATAGTTTAGCAAATCAAGGTCAAGGGTTTGTTAGTAGCATGGTATTTGGTAATGGCGGAACATCTGTTGATCCTACAGGTATTATTACATACTTGTCACCAAATTCAACGGGTACAAACGCTAGTTTATACAACCAAACATATACTAAAGTAATTGATGATAATTCAATTAATAATACAGATCCTACAAGGAATAAGCTAGAAACACGCCACGTTAGTGGTACAAATTATACAGATATTTTGGCAACTTGTTTGCTAGATTATGGTGAACCTAGTGGGCAGGATGCAATTGATAATGCAACCGGCGCCGAGAGCCTTTATGTATTTGATGAGCTAGGACTTGTAAGTTATGCAAAGTCTGGCACAGGACGATTACTAACACATGTAATTTTCCACCCAGTACAAAAGAGTTTAAATAGGTTAATTCAAATTGATTATACCGTTAGGGTACAAAGTCTAACTGGCTTTAATGAGGCGTAGATAAAAAATGGCATATACAGTATCACATACAGACCTAGCTAATAAAGGTACTATTACAGTTGAAGATAATACTATTAACCAGGTTACGAGTTTAGATATTCCGGGTCGTAATACTACAGCGTATGGTACTGCTATTGCAGATAACTTTTTGCATTTGCTAGAGAATTTTGCTTTTAATACTTCTCCAAGGAATCCAGTAGAAGGTCAACTATGGTACGATACTACAGTAGGCGTTGACCAATTAAAAATTTATGACGGCACAAACTGGATATCTGCAAGTGGATTAAAAAAAGCAACTAACGAACCAGCCGCTAATCAATCAGTAATAGGTGACCTTTGGGTTGACACAGACAATCAACAACTTTATCTTTATACAGGATCAGGTTGGATCTTAGTAGGTCCAACATTTAGTGACGGATTAGCAACAGGTATTAAGCCAGCAGTTATTACAGGAACTGATAATGTTTCTTATACAATTCTACAAGTAGAAGTTAAAGCAAAAACAGTGGCAATTATTGCTACAGATACATTTGTACCTAAGATTGTTATTACAGGATTTAGTACTATTAATCCAGGTTACAATTTAAGCACAGCAGATATTACAGGTGACGGCGCAGGAAAATATTACGGAATAGCAGAAAAAGCCGAAAATTTAATTATAGCAAATACTATAGTACCGGCTTCTAGCTTTTTAAGGAATGACGTAACAAGTACAAGTTTATTTGCACTTAAAATTAAAAATAATTCCGGAGTTATTGTTGGAGCAGATAGTGCCATGTCAATTGGTGTTGAAGGTCAAGCAGGTATTATTGCTCACCAAACATCGGGTTCTAATATTGATATACGAGTTAACGATGCTGGTGCAGTTAAAACCGTTGTTAGGATCGACTCGCAATCTAGAGTAGGTATTAATAATTTATCACCAGACCAAGCATTAGATGTTATAGGTAACATTCAAACTGATAGTAATTTACTAGTTGAAGGTACTACAGATTCATCAACTATTGCTACGGGTAGTATTACTACAAAAGGTGGCGTAGGAATTGCTAAAAAATTATTTGTTGGCGGCGATAGTAATATTGCAGGGTTACTTACAACACAAAACATTGTACCAAATTTAACAAATGCACGTAACTTAGGAACAACTAATGAACAATGGCTTAATGTTTATGCACAAACATTTCATGGTAACGTAACAGGAAATATTACAGGTACAGTTAGTGGGCGTTCAGGATCCTCAGACAAGTTAGCAAGTCCAACAACATTCCAAATGACAGGAGATGTTTCAGCACCGTCATTTACATTTGATGGGCAAGACGAAAGTACTAAAACATTTACAACGTCAATTGCAAATACGTTTATTGCTAATAAAACAGATAGTTCTACAAGTCAAGCTGATGATGAAATTTTAATTAATAGAGTAAGTGGAACAACTGGTGTATTTAAAGTTAACAGAAACAACTTATTTTCAGCTATTGCAACTATGCCTATTGGAATGCTTACTCCATATGGTGGATTATTAGCACCAGCAGGGTGGTTAATTTGTGATGGACGAGAAATATTAATTGGAGTATACCAAAATTTATACGACGCAATAGGTTATAACTTTAAAGATCAAACATTAGTTACAGGTGGATATTTTTGTTTACCAGACCTAAGAGGTAGGATGCCATTAGGTGCAGATAATATGGGCGGCACAAGTGCTAATACAGTTACAAGTTCAGCGGCTGATAATATTGGAACTCATTCAGGACAACAACAACAATCTGTAACAATTACAAACTTACCAGAACACGAACATGATTTACGTGGAAACAGTGGTGATCAATATTATGCTCTTAGAGATGTTTCAGGAACACCTAATGATGCAGAAGGAATTCAATATGATTCACCAACTGGAACAGGTGCAGGACAAGCCTTTCCAACTAGTGGCGGCGTATTAACAGGACAAACTATTGGACAAGCAATGGATATTATGAATCCGTATATGACTATTAACTATATCATATATGCAGGCGAGGGCGTATAATGAGTTATAAATTAAACAAAACCGACGGAAGTTTATTAGTTGATTTAGTTGATGGACAATTAGATACAACTACAACAGACATTTCTTTAATTGGAAAAAATTATACAGGCTTTGGCGAATCATTAAATGAAAATTTAATTAAGATGTTGGAGAATTTTTCTAAAGCGTCAGCACCTACTAATCCTTTAATAGGTCAGCTTTGGTATGATACAGCAACACAACGAGTAAAAGTATATGACGGTGTAGGATTTAGAACTAGTGGATCACCAAGTGTACAACCTCAACAACCGTCAGGTATGGTTGCTGGAGATCTTTGGATCGATAGTGATGATAATAAACTTTATTTTTATGATGGTTCGCAATTAGAATTAGCAGGACCAATTTATAGTGCGGCACAAGGTAAAACTGGCCCAGAAGTTGTTACATTGATTGACACATTTAATAATAGTCAAATAGTAATAAAATGGAACATAGCTGGAACTACAGTTGGTGTATGGAGTAATACAGAATTTACACCAGCAGTTGGCTATACCGTTGCTGGAATTACAGGCGATATTAAAAAAGGATTTACTCCAGTTGCATCAGACGACTTTAGATTTAGAGGCATTGCCGATGAAGCTAGTGCGTTAAGAGATTCTTTAGGAAATGTTAAATCAGCAGAGAAATTTCTTCCTGCAGATTCAAGTGCAACTACAACTGGTACATTAACTGTACAAAATTCCGGCGGCCTTACAATTGGGTTAGCACAGAATAATATTTTAAAAGTAGTAGGTACATCATTTGTTAGTGAAAATCAATTATCCAATCATGATTGGAAAGTTAGAGTTAGAAAACCGTCAGGGTTTATCGACGCTCTTGTAGTTGATACGTCAGAAGAACATTTTGGAGTATTTAAAACAGATCCGCAATATGCATTACATGTTGGCGGAGATATGAAAGTTGAAGGCGAACTGTTAATAGGTGGAGCTTCTGTTTTTGTAGAAACACAAAATTTACGAGTAGAAGATAAAAATATTGAATTAGCAATACAAAGTGATAGCAGTACAGGTAATAATGCCGCAGTTGATGGCGGAGGTATTATACTTAAATCATCACAATTAGATAAAGAGCTTATATGGAAAAATACAACTCAAGCATGGACTAGTTCAGAGAACATGGACTTAGCCGCAACTAAGGGTTATAAAGTTGATGGTGTAGAAGTATTAAATAAGACAGAAATAGGTTCAACAGTAACACAAGCATTAGGAGTAACACAAATAGGAACACTTACTACATTAAGTGTAGATGATGTTACAATTAATGGAAATACTATTTCAACTGGGGCTAGTGGACTACAAATTACTAGTACAGGGGCTATTGCAATTACAAATAATCAAAGAATTACAGGCCTAGCTGATCCAACACAGAATCAAGATGCATCTACAAAGTATTATGTTGATGATCAAATAAACACAGAGCCTGTTATTATGAATTTAGATATATCAGACGGTATTACAAATGCTCAAATGGCTACGATTATTGAAGACATTTACCCAGCAGGAAACAAAAAAGTTGGAACATTTGCTTATGTTACAACTACTTCTATGGCAGGAATAAATGTAACAGGTATTGATGTTGGAGCAGTAGCAACTAAATCATTTATTTCAGTTGATTCAAATGGTGTACAGAATGAGAGTGTATTACGAGATATTGCGTTTACAAATGCAACAGGAACGTCTACACCAACTATTGCTAGGGGGTTAAAACGATTTATTGTTGTTGGAACAACTTGGGTGTTTAACGGTGATATAAGCTCCAGCGGCGGCTTATGGTAATAAATGATAAATATACTTAACAGGGGTTAAAAAACTATGGCATATACAATAGATAGATATAGCGGTGTAACGTTAGTAGTCGTAGAAGACGGTACAGTCGACCAAACTACTGATATTAAGTTAGTAGGTAAGAATTATGCTGGATATGGTGAAATCCAGAATGAAAACTTTCTACACTTACTAGAGAATTTTAGTGGCGCGGCACAACCGCCTAAAGCTATATCTGGACAAATTTGGTATGATGCTACGTCTAGTAAATTAAAATTTTATGATGGTTCTAAATTTAGAACTACTGGTGGAGCAGAAGTTGCCACTACAGCACCAGCAGGATTAGCCACAGGCGATCTTTGGTGGGATTCTGCAAATGAACAACTTTATGCTTATAGCGGAGCAGGTTATGTTTTAATTGGCCCACAAGGTATTGGAACGACTGTTTCACAGATGGTAACAAAATCAGTTCGTGATAATACCAATGTAAATAGAATTGTTATTGCGGCTACAGTTAATGATGAAGTAATTTTTATTATTAGTTCAGTAGCATTTACAATAGATTCAACAGACCCAAGTAATGTTATTACTGGATTTGATAATATTAAGAAAGGTACTACACTACGTAATACAACTAACGCAACAGGCGGCGTAACTAGTACAACAGATTATTATTGGGGAACTGCAAGTAACTCATTAAAATTAGATGGATATTCAGCTTCAGATTTTGCACTTTCAGGCTCAGGAGCATTTAGTTCATTAGTAACTTTTGCAGATGTTGGTATTGCTATCGGCGACTCCAATGACATGAAAATTTACATCGAAAATGATAATGAAGGTGTAATACAAAATCAAATTGGTACAAAGATTAAATTTAAAATTGACGATGTAAGTGGTAATGTTAAAGAACCACTTACAATTGATTCAACAGGAATGTATCCACCAACAACTGATACATTTGATTTAGGTAAAACAACTTTCAAATTTGCTAACATCCATTCAACTGCATTTACAGGATTGGCATCAAGTGCATCAACACTTGCAGTAGGAGCCAATTTTAGATCTGGTGATATTGCCGCTACAATTAATACAGTAGCAGTTAGAGACGCTAGTGGTAACTTGGTTGCAAACGTGTTTACAGGAACAGCTACAGCGGCACAATATGCTGACTTGGCTGAGAAATACACAACTGATAAAGAATATGGATTTGGTACAGTTGTAGTAGTAGGCGGTGATAAAGAATTAACAGAATGTGATTCAAAGAATACAGATGTAGTAATGGGTTTTATTGCACCAGCGCCAGTTGGTGTTATTAGTGAAAATCCAGCATTTTTAATGAATAAAGATGCTGACGGTCAAAATGTTGCACTTAAAGGACGAGTTCCAGTAAGAGTAACAGGACCAGTTAATAAAGGCGAGATTGTTTATGCTGGTCGAACAGGTACAGCATGTGCAACTTCGGAAAATGGCGCATTAATTGTAGGCGTTGCCCTCGAATCAAATGCTAGTGCTTCTGAAAAACTAGTTGAATGTATATTAAAGGTATAAATTATGGCAGTAGGTGATATAATCACAGCGGCAAGATATAATAATCTGCAAAGCCGAGTTGCAACAATATTAGGAACTGGATCTGGTGATGACGGTTGGGGACAATCTTTAAATAGTTCACAAGTTGCCGCCGCAGAAATAGTAACAGCAACACACATGGGATTATTATATAATGATATATCAGCTGGTAGAAAACATCAAACAAATGTTACACCAACTGAAATAGCTCTTATTGCCACAGCAGATACAATTTTAGATAGTAATAGTGTTAATAAAAAAGGTGTTGTTCAGTTTGAAAACTTAACTACTACACTTGAAAATAGCAAATTTCTATGTAACGTTAATCAAGGTAGTGCAGAAGCAGGCGTTCAAGGACAATATTCAACTGCATGGAGCGGCCAACTTGATCATATTGTTAATGTAACATTTGCAACTGCCGATGCCGCAAGACATTTTTTTAATGCTGGAGGCGAAATCCGCTTTACGGCAAATATTGCTTATGTAGGTGCTGAATCTAAAACAATTGATTGGATGAACATATTAGCAAATATGCAAGTCGTTTCGTTTAACTATACTGCCACTTCAGCTACAGGCACAGGCACAGGATCAGCTATTGGATATTATAATCTTACTACGTCCTATCAAGCAGTATTTGATAAACAAGGATCAGGACAATACACAGAAAATCATTATATTTTAGAAGCAAAAGGTAACAATGCAGTTAATCCAAATGTAATTACATTTAAAATGAATTTTAATGATGATGATCCAACAGATCCAGGCACTCCAACTGATGAAACAGTTAAAGGTACTCTTACAAGTATTGTTAATCAATTTAGGCCAACCGGCGTAAATGTCGAAGTAACAACCCCAACGTATGCTAACGACGGCAGTAGTAATCTAACCTAATTTAACTTCCCCAAAGTAATTTTCCTGTAAATATACGTATATTATAGGAGTAGAATTATGGATGAACGATTATCTAAAGCATTAGAATTTTCTAATTACATGATAACGCTTAATAACCAAAAGCGAGTTTTAAAAGAAAAGTATTACGAAAGTGCTATTCATTATTTTAATGGTGGCCAATTCTCAGTAACCAAAGAGTTAATTACTTTTGTTAATATGTTATGTACCAAAGGTAATGATTCTGATATTGTATTACTTGATGATAATGATACCCCAGTTAAGATTGCAGACTTGAATACCTTTTTTACTGATATATTGGATATTTACTTTACAGCAACTAATGAATATCAAACCGAGTATGAAAAAATAAGAACTAAAAGGTCCGTTAACGGATTAGTTGAGCATGAGCAATAAACAAGGCGTACTAATATTTGCTAGAAATAATGCTCAAATAGATTATATAAAACAAGCTCATTTTTTAGCAAAACGTATTAGGAAATATTTAGATCTTCCTACATCTATTGTAACGGATAGTCTTCAATATCTTAAAGATACATATAAAGATTATGAAACAGTCTTTGATAAGATAATAGAAGTGCCGTATGCACAATCACCGAGTATAAAACGTTATTATGATGGTAGTAATATATACAAACAATTAGAATTTAAGAATGATCTAAGAACTAGTGCATATGATTTATCACCATATGACGAAACACTAATGTTAGATAGCGATTACATTGTAAGTAATAAATTATTTACGCATTGTTTTACACAAGATCATGATTTTTTAATTTATAAAGATGCACTTGATTTAAGTGGTTATAGAAATGATCCACAGTTTCAACATGTTAGTGATACTAGTGTTGATTTTTATTGGGCTACTTGTGTATTTTTTAGAAAAACACAAACTAATAAAATTTATTTTGAACTAACAAAGCATATACAAGAAAACTGGCAACACTATAATAGTATTTTTCAAATTAATAAAAATACATTCCGCAATGATTGGGTGTTTAGTATTGCTGTACATATAATGAACGGATATCAAAGAGGCGATTTTTCACATGAGCTACCAGGAAAGTTATATTTTACAAGTGATAAAGATATTTTATGGGAATTAACAGACGATAAATTTTTGTTTTTAATACAAAAAGACAAATATTTAGGAGAATATACTCCTTTAAAAGTTAGAGGTAGTAGTGTTCACGTCATTAATAAGTTTAGTCTTAATAGGATGATAGATAATGAGTAAGGGCTTTGTAGTTATAGCACAAAATAGTCAAGCTGACTATGTTTTACAAGCATGTCTTCTAGCTATGAGCATAAAAGCAACGCAAACAGAATCTAATATTTGTTTAATTACAAATGATATAGTTCCAGCTGAATACATTAGTCTATTTGATGTGATAAAAGAAATTCCATGGAACGATAGTGCTAGTGATAAAGAGTGGAAAGTAGATAATCGTTGGAAATTATATCATGCATCACCGTATGACGAAACAATCATACTTGATACTGACATGCTAGTATTACAAGACTTAGAAAATTGGTGGACATTTCTAAAAAATTATAACTTATTTTTTGTTAGTAATGTTTATACATATAGGGGTGAATTAATAACTAGCGATCATTACCGTAAAACATTTACAGCTAACTCCTTACCAAATTTATATGCAGGATTTCATTATTTTAAGAAATGTGATTTTGCAAAAGACTTTTATTCATGGTTAGAGCTAGTAATGAATAACTGGGAATTCTTTTATGGAAAATATGCTAAAGAATTATATCAAAAGAGTCTTAGTGTAGATTTAAGTGCGGCAATAGTAGCTAAAATACTTGATTGTGATAAGCAAATTACAAATAATAAATGTTTATTTCCGAGTTTTACACACATGAAACCATATGTTCAAGGTTGGCAAAATACTAGTAGTAAATGGCAAAATCGTGTTGGCAGTTATTTAACAGATGATCTAAAATTAAAAATAGGAAACCATTTACAGCAAGGAATTTTCCATTATACAGAAAACGACTTTGTTACAGATGATAAAATTCAAAAATATAAGGAGTGGTTAAAGATATGATAGTTATTGCTGGGTATGGATACGTAGGTAGAGCAGTTCATAGTGTTTTTCCTAAAGCTAAAATTGTAGATCCTAAATATAATAACAATTCAATTGGGGGTTGGTGGAATAAACCGTCAGGTGTTATCATTTGTGTTAATACGCCTACTAAAAATGGCATCTGTGATCCATCTAATGTCTTTGACGTGCTAAAAAATTGCCCAAAAAACGTACCAATTTTAATAAAAAGTACAATAAGTTTACATGCATGGGATCAAATACAAACGATGTTTGATAAAAGGTATATAACATTTAGTCCTGAGTTTCTTACATCAGCTAATCCAATTGAAGCATTTAGAGAACAAGGAATAATGTACGTTGGAGGCGGGAATACAAAATTTTGGATTAGAAAGTTCTCAGATATTTTTACTGTTTCTGCAGAAAGCCCTAGAGCATTAATTACTGCGAAGTTATTTAGAAATGCATACCTGGCAACAAAAGTTACATTCTTTAATCAATTATATACAATATGCGAAAAGGAAAGATTAGATTATAATACAGTTAATAGTTTAGTTTGTGCAGATAAGCGTATTGGACATAGTCACTCTTTAGTGCCAGGCGATGATGGTCACCGAGGATTTGGTGGAGTATGCCTTCCAAAGGATATACAAGCACTAGCAAGTACTCATCCAGAAGACTTATCACTCCTACTAGAAGTTATACGTATTAATAAAATTATGCGAGAAATCCCGCATGAAACAAAGCTAATAGAAAAATGGTAATATTAAAACAAGAAGAACAAATTGACAAGCGATATGCTGTTTTTAATTCTGAAACAGGAGAATTAATATCGTTGCTTAATTATAAACCAAAAGATTGTAATTTTATAGAAGTAGATCCTCTTGAAGTTACTGGTTTATTATCAGGTGAAGATCAAATGTCTTATTATTATGTACATTTTTCTAAGATCAAAAAAACTTATGAATTAAGATTACGTATAAACACTAATATAGATAGTTATAGTGTTAACGATTTAATATATGAGATACCTAAAAACAGTATAGACAACGCAGATTTAAGTATAACACAAAATATAAAAGATACATGCTGGAAAATTCAAATTGGCGGAGACCTTAAAGCAAATATTCTATCTCAACATATTAGTTTAAATAATAAAGTTAGTTTAAGTGTTACAAGAAAGAATGATCCTAACATTCTTTATAAGACTTTACATGTTGATTTTTCTAGTTTAGAAAATAACAAATATGTTATACTACCCTTTACAGATAAATTTGAATTTGAAGGCGAAGAAGTGTCAATTTATACAATGAAGAAATTTGACGAATATTCATACGGAGTTATTCAATGAAATTTAAAATTATAGCAGGACCATGTCAACATGAAAGTTTAGAACATAGTTTAGAAGTAATGGATTTTTGTAAAACTGTAGCTTATGGTACAGGATTTGAGTTTTATTTTAAAACTAGTTTTGATAAAGCTAATAGAACTAGTATTAATAGTAAACGTGGAGTAGGATTAGAACAAACTCTTATAGATTTTGCAGAAATGAAATCACAGTTTCCTAAACTTAAGATTCTAACAGATGTACACGAAAGAGATCAGATAAAAAAAGTTGCTGGATTAGTTGATGTAATACAAATTCCAGCATTTCTTTGCCGACAAACAGATTTAATTAGAGAAGCATGTGATTCTGGCTGTATTGTTAATATTAAAAAAGGACAGTTTTTATCACCGTATGAAGTTGACGGCATTATTAGTAAAACTAAAGGTGCTAAAGAAGTCTGGATTACTGAACGTGGCACAAGTTTTGGATATAATAACTTAGTAGTTGATATGAGAAGTTTACATATAATGAAAGAAGCAGGATATACAGTTATATTTGACGGCACACATTCAGTACAGCAACCCGGCGGCAAAGGTTCATCATCAGGCGGTAATAGAGATCATGTAGCACCATTATGTAGAGCCGCAGTTGCCGTAGGAGTTGATGGATTGTTTATGGAAGTTCATAATGATCCTGATAATGCACCGTCAGATGGGCCAAACATGTTAACATTTGATATGTTTAAAGAAGTAATGAGCGAAACAAAGGCAAGACATGTACATTAATATTGCAGAACAAGATATTATCTTTTTAAGTTATGACGAACCTAATGCTGAAAAGAATTATGTTGATTTAGTTAAAAAAGTCCCATGGGCAAAACGAGTTCATGGTGTAGAAGGATCAGATGCCGCACATAAGGCATGTGCAGAGTTATCTGAAACTAAACATTTTGTAACAGTTGACGGCGACACAATTATCGATCCTAAGTTTTTAAATGTTAAACTTGATTTAGATGCATTAGGAGTAGATGATGACTATCAATTTAGCTGGTGTGGTAAAGTTAACATTAATGGACTAATGTATGGTAACGGTAGTTTAAAAATGTGGACTAAAGACTTTGTGAGCAATATGCGTACACACGAAAATACAGATGGTAATGATGATACTATTATAGAGTTTTGTTACTTTGACAATTATTATCAGTTAAACGACAATTATAGTGAAAGTATTATTAACTCAACTAATGCTCAAGCCTTTAGAGCAGGATTTAGAGAAGGTGTTAAGATGAGTCTTAACAGGGGTGCCAAAGTTACTAATTTAGCAAAAGATGTATGGTGGCAAAATTATCATAGATTACTAATATGGATGAATGTTGGTGCAGATGTAGACAACGGTATATGGGCAATTTATGGAGCAAGAGAAGGATGCAAATTAGCTCTTACTGATTGGGACATTTCGCAGACAAGAGACTTTACTATCCTTAATAAAATGTGGGATGAAAAATATAGTAAAGTAACCAAGGATGAAATATATCATAATGTTGGTGAGTTAGGGTGGCGTCTAAAAGAGTTAGGCTTGCCACTAGGAGAACAACCATTAACAGCAGAACAAAGTAAGTTTTTTAAAACAGTTTATATTAATACAGACAGGGTCATAGGTAGAAAATGAATAATTGTAGATACTATATAGGAACGTTTCGTTTAAAAGATGACGAAAGTTCTGATATTTGGCATGATCAAATTATGCGAGACCAAATGGGTCCTATCTTAGATGATGCATTTAAATATGGTGCAAAAATTACAGAAGAACGAAGTGTACCTAGTGACTTTGATATTCTTCATTGTCATTTATATGCAAAATTTAAAAACGATAAAAAAGCTATGTTGTTTGTATTGAAGTATCCGCAAGTTAGGCGTACAGATAATATAAAAAGAGAAGATTATGAAAAAAATCTAAACTGGATTGCTTAATGAATGAATTAGAAAAAATTAAAGAGATAATACCTATAACTGATGCAGAAATTAGTCCAACATTTTGTTTAGCTAAATGGCACCATACTACAATCTATCTTGCAACCGGAGAAACACATAGTTGTTATCATCCTGCTCCACACAAAATACCATTAGAAGAATTAAAAGACAATCCAAGTGCATTACATAATACTATAGAGAAAAAAGATCAACGTAAGCAAATGCTATGTGGCGAAAAACCAGGCGGGTGTAATTATTGTTGGAAAATTGAAGATATGGGTAAAGACTATGTAAGTGATAGACATATTAAAACAGCAAGTATATACACACCAGAAAGAGTTGCGGAAATAAAACAAAAAGGTGCGGATTTTAACGTAAATCCTGAGTATATTGAGATTAGTTTTTCAAATGAATGTAATTTTAAATGCGGATATTGTCACCCTAAAGCTAGTAGTAGATACTGGAAAGAAATTGAAGACCATGGTCCTTACAATATGTCAAGTACCCACAGGCAAGACATTGATTGGTTTAAGGTTTATAAAAATGAAGAAGAAAATCCTTATGTTGATGCATGGTGGAAGTGGTGGCCTGAAGTTAGTAAGACATTAAATATCTTACGTATTACTGGTGGTGAACCGTTAATGCATAAAAGTCTTTGGGAGTTATTTGAAAAATTAGAAGCAGAGCCTAAACCTCATATTCAAATTGAAGTTAATAGTAATATGGGCGTTAAACATGCATTAGTTGAGAAATTAACAAAAACTGTATTAAGACTTAAAGAGAAAAATTGTATTAAAAGTTTTAAATTATATACAAGTATTGATACTTGGGGACCTAAAGCCGAGTATGCACGTACAGGATTAGATATAGAATTGTGGGAAAAGAATTTAGATTATTTTTTAAAAAATACACCGTTCTCAGTCATCTTTATGATTACGTTTAATATTTTTAGTGTTACAAGTTTTAGTTTATTATTAGAAAAAATATTAGAATGGCGTTACAAGTATAACGGGATTGTAGATAATCAAGTAAGATGGCAAAAAGTACAATTTGATACTCCGCACTTAAAAGAACCTAGCATATATGATATGAACATACTACCTAAAGACGAGTTTATGACATATATGGAAAAGCACTTACAGTTAATGCATGAATATCAAGATGATAGAGACCGCACAAAATTTAGTTCACTTGAAGTAGAAAAGTTTAGACGTGTAGTTGATTATATGCGTACAACACATTACGGATCGACTAAACTTAAACAGGCACGGATAGACTTTTATAATTGGTTCACTGAGTTTGATAAACGTAGAGATTGTAGTTTAACAAAAACTTTTCCAGAACTAGAAGGATTTTATAATGACTGCAAACAAATCTAAAACAGTCTGTATCCTGCCTTGGATTCATATGTATGCAAATGCAGATGGCAATGTATTACCGTGTTGTATAGGTGATTATAAAACTCCTTTAGGTAATACACATAATACTCCAATAAAAGAAATCTGGAATAGTTCTGAATATAAAAAATTACGTTTACAAATGCTTAATAACGAACAACCTAGCGTATGTAGACAATGTTGGAAACATGAACAAGTAGGTAATGAAAGTTCACGTATACATATGAATACGAAGTTTGCTAAGTTTATGCCAATTGTTAATGAAACTAATAATGATGGTAGTTTAGACGAGATGAAATTACGTTACATGGATATACGTTGGAGTAATATTTGTAATTTTAAATGTAGAACCTGTAGTGCAACATATAGCTCTAGTTGGGCTCAAGAAGATGGTAAAGATAATATTTTTATTTTTGCAGGAGGTAAAAATAATGACTCATTATACGAACAATTTAAAGAACATTATAAAGATATAGAATTTTTTTATTTTGCTGGCGGAGAACCATTACTTACCGATAAACATTATGATATTTTAGAATACTTAATTGATAATAATAGAACTGATGTTACGTTAAAGTATAATTCTAATCTTAGTAATTTATTTTATAAGAAAGAATGTATTACTACATTGTGGAATAAATTTAAAACTGTTCAAATTGATGCTAGTTTAGATAGCTGGGGAGATCGTGCCGAATATATTAGAGAAGGAAGCATCTGGAATGATATTGAAACCAATTTAAATATTATTAAAACAGAATCACCCCACGTTAAACTAAATTTTAGTACAGTAGTAAGTGTTTTTAATGTTTTAACAGTTGTTGATCATTTATCTTATATGGAAAATAAAGGTCTTGACATTTCAAGTATTGTATTATATAATATTGTAGATCCTAAACATTATGCTCTTTGCGTACTGCCAGATAATTTAAAACAAGATGCCTATCAAAAAATTACACAGTATTTAGAAACAGTTACAAGTGACGGTTTAAAGAAACAGTTACAAGGAGTATTAAGATATATTAATAGTTCAACCTATAATGCTAAAGCTCATAGTAAGTTTAGATCTTATACAGAGCATTATGATAAAATAAGGAATAGAGATTTTAATAAAACGTTTCCTGAACTTAACGGTGTATTCTAAAATCAATATCATGAGACGGCCGTATAACTAATTCATTTCTTACCATCTGGCGCCATCGATCTTCTGTTTTATAAAGACTAAATTTTTTATCTGTCCGTGAAACGCCGTCCATATACTTAATCCATTTTTGTTGTATTTCACCAACTTTAGTATTAGTTGCTTTTGACCACTCATGTTTAAATGTACGTTTTAAATAGTCATAGTGTTCTAATGGTGTTGGATGCCCATCTTGAAAATTCTTATTAACTAATTTACGATCAGCTTTAAATTTTTGATCCCAATTATTATTAAAAAGCGTATCATAAAAACTAGGTAATAGTTGGTCTATAGTTTCAGAGTACATTTCTCGTAAGTGATCTAGGCGCTGTACTTGAATACCTTCAATAGCATATTTAGGGTCAATTGTTACTTTTCCATCCCATTGGTTAACATAATGAACTAGATTATTCATTTGTATAAAATGCCATTGCGTTTTATGTCTAAGCATTTCATACGCTGATTTAATAAAAGCTAAATCTCGAATTAATGCTCCATATTCACTAAAGTATTTCTTAACCCATAGCTCATCATATTCTCCTTGGCTATAAATATTACCTGGTGTAATCCATTCGCCTCCAGCAATAAAACTAGGATCTTGATCAGGCCTAGCATCTAAAAATCTATCTTCTCTACTTATATTAGTCCATTGTACTATTACTAAGTCTTCGTGTGTAAAATTGTATGATGAATCAGCCTGCATCAATGTATTAAAAATATAATGATTGCCAGCTCCGGATCTTCCAAAATTATAAAACTTAGCTTTCGGAAATTCATACCCTAGAATATTTGCCCAAGTGGCCCATGCATAGTCTGTAAAGCTACATCCAAAAGTAAAAATTCTGTTAATCTTTAATGAGATTAAATTTTTCATTAAACACTTTCCTTTGATTGTTGTACTAATTTAAATGCAAGTTTTTGAAATACTGCTTTTGTATGTTCTTCGCGGTACATTATTTTATAGTTATGTTTAAGTATATCTTGTTGTTGAAAACACCATAGGAGTTGTTCTTCCTTGTTCATCTTATTTAAGCGAGCTACAACAGATTCTACTTCACCTTTAAGCATAGTCCAGCGTTTATATGTATTGCTTTCGCCATCGAAACTATAATCAAACATTTTATCATATAATTTATAGCCGTAATCTTGTAGGTTTTTATTAGCATTAGGTTGCCCCCAAATAAGAAATGGTTGCATATGAAATATAGACCGAAATGTTTTTTCACTCCAGAATCTAGAAGTATTATCCCAGTCTTCAACAAGTGTTTCTCCAACTACTTGAAATAAGGTACTCCAATGTAAATGTGAACTTAAATTCATAGCATGATTAGTTATAAAATCATTAGTATCTGCAACTAAAGGTAAGTGACGATTAAATTTTCGTAAAGCTCTAGCCGAAAGTTTTCCTTTTGAACCTCGTATTTTTTCAGTAGTTTGACAATAGTGATCTGGATTTTCAATTTTATCATGACTTATAATACAGTGATCATATAATTTACTATTAAATATTTCAAAGGCGCTTAGTGTTCTATGAGGCCTGTTTACTCTACTAAGACTTAAGAAGTGTTTCTCACCGTAATAAGATCTTTTCCTATGCTTTACAGCATCGAGATAAGTCTTGTCAATGCGAGCGTCAAGCTCAGTTTCGGCTAATCCGGATATTGGTAGTGTTTCTACTTTTAAATTAAAAAGCATCTGTTCAAAGTTATGAAAACTTGCAACGTGAATAGATTCTTTTATACTATGATTAAAATTATAGCGAACTAAATTTTTCTCTTCAAGCATGTTTGACGTAACAAGAATAACTTTTTTAGGCGATACATCATTTACTTTACAGCTATGGTATAATACATCATAAAACGGAGTATTTCCATATATAGTACTAAATCCTTCAGTACTTGCATCGAATAAAAAAAATGTTTTTGGATCTTTCCGTAATTGTTTTAAATTTTTCTTTCTCAAAAAGCGAAATAAATTGATATCTTTTTCCCATTGGGGATACTTTATCAAGACATGAAAAATACACATTTTTGGGTCATCAATATTAAGGTCCTTAAATGCCTGTAAAAACTTTTGTGAGGCTAGAGAACTTTGGACTTTTCGTACGTATACGTTTCTTTTGATGTAGTCAGTTACTGGAATCATATATAAAAATCGCCATAAATATCAGTAGTAGTATTTATATACGCATATAATGATTGGAGGTTCATGTGAAGATAGGGTTTATAGGGTTAGGAAAACTAGGGTTACCATGTGCCGAAATCGTCGGTGAAAAAGGCCATGACGTAACAGGATATGATGTTATTAATATAGAATCAGAAGTTATAAAAATTAAAAAAACCATTAAAGAAGTAGTTGAAGATAGAGATATTGTTTTTGTTTCAGTACCAACGCCACATCATCCTGACTATGATGGTAGGACACCTTCAGCACATTTAGAACCTAAAGATTTTAATTACGAAATTGTTATTGATGTGTTAAGAGAAGCTAACGTTCATATGAATAAAAAACAACTACTAGTTCTTATTAGTACTGTTTTACCAGGAACAACTCGCCATCATTTTGTACCATTAATTAGTAATACTCGCTTTGTATATAATCCTTATTTTATTGCTATGGGTACTGTAGCTTGGGATATGGTAAATCCTGAAATGGTAATTATTGGAACTGAAGACGGAAAGTCTACTACTGATGCACAACAATTAGTAACATTCTATAAAACAATAATGGAAAATAAGCCAAGATATGAAATAGGTACTTGGGATGAGTGTGAATGTATTAAGGTTTTTTATAACACATTTATTAGTATGAAAATTGGATTTGTTAATATGATTCAAGATGTTGCAGAAAAGCAAGGAAATATTAATGTCGATGTTGTCACTAATGCTCTTTCAAAAAGTACAAATCGGATTATTAGTTCAAAATATCTAACAGCAGGATTAGGTGATGGCGGAGGATGTCATCCAAGAGATAACATTGCATTACGCTTTTTGGCTCAAAAATTAAACTTGCAATATGATCTATTTGATGCTATAATAAAAGCTAGAGAAGTACAGGCAAGAAATATGGCTAAATGTTTGGTTAAACTAGCACATGAAAATGATTTGCCTATTTTATTAAACGGAGTTAGTTATAAACCAGGAGTACCATATATAGACGGAAGTTATAGTTTGCTAGTTGGATATTATTGTGCAGAGATTGATTATCCTTGTATGCAAGTTGATCCGTTAGTTAGTCCTGATTCAGGCCCGTTTAGTGCAGTAGTATTGTTAGCTCATCCAGAGTTATACTGTAAACTTAATAACGATAGTATCGTTGTTGATCCATGGAGACAATATAAGTCTAGTAAACACAAGGTAGTTTATTACGGAAATACAAGATGAAAAAAATATTAGTAATTGGCGATAGCAACGGATTAGGAGAATGGGGACAAATTACTCCAGGACCTGGTGTTGCTAACAATAATGATAATACTATTTTTAGACCGTATAACCAGGACAAGTATTTAGAAGGCAACTCGCCTAAACCATTTCAATTAGTTTATCCAGGCTTCGGATACTTTTTAGACTTAAAAGGTCATGCTACTTGTAATTATAGTTTTGGCGGCGCTGGTAATTTTGAAGCAATTTTTAGAAGCGAAGAAGCGTTAGGATTGGCTCCGCCTTTTACAGCACCTACTTTTTATACACCTGATGTTATTATATGGATGTTAACAGAACCGTGTCGTAACTATAAAAAAGATACAAGATCAGGAGAAGCAGGACTATGGGACTTAGATAAACATTATTTAAGATTAAGTGAAACCGACCAGTGTAAATCTATTATTGAACTAAACCAAGTGCTTATGAAAATTGCATTTGATGGAGCACAAAAAATATATGATACGTTAAAAATTCCTTTTATTCTGATAGAAGGCTGGGGCGAGACATACGGGCTAGAAAGTAATTATACTTTTATTAAACACATTCATAAAGGTTGGTTACAAAAAATACTAGGTAAGCAAATACCGTTACTTACATCTTGGAATTCAATTAATGATCTTAAACAACTAAGACCAGATTTAGCTGATACAGATGAGTTTAAAGAAGAAGTTAACAAATATGAAGATGTTATAAATTACATGGCATCATCAGACGATTTTCCAGATAATGGGCATCCAGGCAGAATACTTCATAAAAAATTAGCAGAAGAGATAGAACCTTATGTATGATATTGTTTTTATAAGTTACGAAGAACCAAATGCAGACGATGTTTACGCAGAGTTAAAAGCACGATTTCCTATGGCTAAACGAGTCCATGGTGTAGAAGGTATACATCAAGCCCATATAGCCGCGGCTAAAAAATGCTTTACAAAAATGTTTTGGGTAGTTGATGGTGATGCTAAACTAAAAGATGATTTTAAATTTGATTATATTGCGTCTGAATGGGATTTAGATGCTGTTCATGTATGGCGTTGTCAAAATCCTATAAACTTTTTAGAATATGGTTATGGTGGCGTAAAATTATTACCAAGACAACTTACAATAGATATGGATGTTACTAATTTAGACATGACAACTAGTATTAGTAATAAGTTTTTCGCACATGAAGAAATTAGTAATATTACAGCATTCAATACAGATCCTTTTAATACATGGAAAAGTGCATTTCGTGAATGTGTTAAATTGTCAAGTAAAATTATTAGAGGCCAAGTAGACGAAGAAACTGAAATGCGATTAATGGTATGGTGTAATGAAGGAATGGGAAAACCTAATGGAGATTATGCTATGGCAGGTGCTCGTGCAGGTAAATTTTATGGCGAAGCCTTCAAAGGGAATATGAAAGCATTATTAAAAATTAATGATTATAAATGGTTAAAAGAAAAATTTGATGAAGAAAATTGTTGATTTAGATAAACTAGATATTGTTAAACTAGGACAAAAAACTATGTTAGAAGATAATGTTTTTTCGGTTAGTTGGATCTTAGGTAGGTTTTGTAACTATGATTGTAGTTACTGTTGGCCGTATGCTAAAAGTAAAGTTGTAGATCACAGACCCCTTGAACAGTATATTACAACAATGGATCAAATTAAAATTCAAGCAAGAGATAACGGGTTTTCAAAATTTCATTTTAGTTTTAGTGGTGGCGAACCTACTGCATACAAAGGATTAACAAAGTTAATCGAAGCATACAATGACCCTATTAGTGATTACCTTAGTGTACATATGACTACTAATGCTAGTCCAGGATTTAATTGGTGGAATAAATGGTTAACTTCAACTGATAGATTAGATCGTAAAAGTTTAACAGCAAGTTATCATGCAGAATTTTCTAATGAAAAAGAATTTATAGGTAAACTTACATTTCTACAAGAACATGATGTATTAGTTACAATTAATCAAGTTATGGTTCCTAGTATGTTTGATGAATATTACAAAAGAGCTATGAGGTTTAAAAATGCAGGATTGCATGTTACATTAAAACCACAAAGTAATGATACAGCAAGTGCAGTAGTTGAAGGATATAGTGCTCAACAATGGGAAATATTACAAAATGAAATAGAACAAGAAACAAGTCAACTATTATTATATGACAAAGCAGGAACAGAATATACCTTAGATCAAGCAGAAAGACTTAATGCTTATCAGTTTAATAAATTTAAAGGTTGGATGTGTAATTCGGGATATCAAAGTTGTATTATCCGTGAACCAGGTGGCGAAATTAAACGTGCTTATAGTTGTCATGATGAACCGTTAGGTACTATTGATACAGGGTTTAATTTATTTAAAGAACGTAAAGTTTGTATTACACCAACTTGTGTAAGTAGTGCAGATAGCAAAATACCAAAAGAGCTAGTGTATGAAGATTAGTATTAATGACATAGCTTATTGGATGGACACAATTCGAGATGCAACTGATCATAAACGGTTACTAGAAAGTTTTTGGCATGGACAGCTTGATAGTAAAGTTTGGTTATGTGAATCACTTATTTCAGTTAATCATGCTGAAGCTAGTAAAATAGTTATTTTTGGAGGGTGGAATGGAATCTTGGCTTCAATGCTTTTTAATAGCGAGCTTGGTGTACGACATATTAGATCTATTGATATTGACCCTGCGTGTAAGGACATAGCGTTGGGCATGAATAAAGCATATGAGATGGACGGCTCATTTGATGCAATTACAGAAGATATGTGTAACTATGAATACACAGAAGATCCACACATTGTTATCAATACAAGTTGCGAACATCTTACAAATATACAATATTACCAATGGTATGATAAGATACCAGCTGATACATGGATTGTTTTACAAAGTAATAATTATTCTGAATTAGATGAACATATTAATTGCTCAGAATCCCTTGATGAATTTAAGAAAAAAGCAAATATATCAAATACCTTTTATGCTGGAAGTTTAAAATTACCTAAGTATGATAGATATATGATTATAGGTCGTAAATAATGTTAAAACTTTTTAATAGTATACCAAAGTCTATTAGAGCTGGAAGTTTCCTTCCAACTGCTGGAAACAATGATGTCAATAATAATTTTACTAGCTTTGGCACAGATTCTAATGAGCTATATCAAACAAATCTTAAAGCAAAATCTAAAGATTGGGAATATAGACATAAGTCAGTTAAGTATACTCTTAATAAGCATAGTTACCGAACAGAACAATTTGCAGATATTAACTGGGCAAACTCAGTAGTTATATTTGGATGTAGTGCAGTATTTGGCGTTGGAGTTGACGACGCTGATACTATTAGTAGTCAACTATCTACTTTAATGAATTGCCCTGTAATTAATATGGGAGTTGGCGGTAGTTCTATTACATACGCATTACATAACTCTATAATTTTAAGTGCTAATTACCCAACACCAAAAGCAGTAGTTCATCTTTGGACAGGTTATGATCGTACAGTATATTATGATCGTAAAGATGTTACTTTTTATGGTCCTTGGAATATAACTCCGCATAATTATATAGGGCATTGGACAAAATCTAAAGAACATGGGGAAACGCATGCCTTAATTGCTAGTTTAACTAGTAAACAATTATGGAAAGATACTGAATATTATGAAGCAAGTTACTTCCAAGAAACTGCTAAAGTTATGCGATGTGATGATTTAGGCAGTCCTCTTCCAAAGGTATCAGATAAAGCAAGAGATGATATTCATCCTGGTAGTCAAACTATACGTCTTGTTGCAGAAAGAATAGCTGAGAATTTAAATGTATAACATAGATGAAATTAAATCAATACACTTTGAAGTAACAAGCAAGTGTCAAGCCCGTTGCCCAATGTGTCCTAGAAGAATTCAAGGCGGTCCGTTAAGAGACGGTGTAGATTTAGAAGAGATTACATTAACAAATTTTATGAAGTGGTTTGATGTTGACTTTATTAAACAATTAAATCATTTTAGTATGTGTGGTAACTTAGGTGATCCAATGATAGCCGAAGATACTTTAGAAATTTTTAACTATTTGTATGAACATAACCCACACATGGGATTGCAAATGCATACTAATGGTAGTGGTAGAAGTATAGAATGGTGGCAAGCTCTCGCAAAAATAAACGTAACAGTTATATTTGGCATTGATGGATTAAAGGATACACATTCTTTATATAGAATTAACACAAACTGGGATAAAATTATTGCTAATGCAAAAGAGTTTATTAGTGCAGGTGGCAATGCTCGTTGGGATATGTTAGTTTTTAAACATAATGAACATCAAGTTGATGCTTGTAAGCAGTTAAGCAAAGAGCTAGGATTTACAGAATTTACTATGAAACATTCTGCAAGATTTAGAGATGGTAAATTAGATGTAATTGATGATGACTATAATGTTATTAATACTCTTTATCCTACAAAGCATAGTAAAGATATAACTGCAAAAGTAAAAATTGCTGAAAAACAATCACTACCAACTATTACTTGTAAAGCAAAAGAAGATAGTATGTTATATATAAGTGCTACTGGAAATGTTGCACCTTGTTGTTGGTTAGATTTAGAATGGGCACCTAAGGAAGCAGATGGACGTATAGAGTATATGGGAAAGATTAAAAGATTTCCTAATTTACACGATGGAAGTTTACGTGAAATATTTGATAGTGGATTTTTTAGGGATATTAGCGGATGTTGGACAACAACGGGATTAAAAGAATGTTCAAAACAATGCGGTAGTTTTGATAAACTTAATAGTCAATTTGTGGAGAAGATAGAACATGAGTAACGGACTTAAAATTACATTTTCTAATGGAGAAGAAACATTAAGTTTATTCTATAAAGTTTATAGTCATAAGTCTGCTGTTAAATGGTTTAATATAGTTAAAGATGCAATAAAGAGAAAATCTAAGTTACTTAGTGATACTAGTTTTGTTGTTACAGAACAAGATAAGAATAATTTAATAGCGTATATTAATGATTTAATAAAAAGAATAAATGTAAAACACAATTTAGAAGTAATACAAATAACAGAAAATAGTGACTTAAATAAATTGCATCAAGATGTAGCAGATATAACAGGAGAGTTGTGGGACACAATCAACGATGCTATTCATAGTTATGAACAGTATAAAGTGCAACACGGTAATGAACCTCGTTTAAATGCTTATTTCCAATTTGATGAAGACGATTATATTCCTTTAGAACAATCAGATTATTTGTTTTTTAAAGCAGATCGAGACTTTGGTGACTTATGTATGAACTATACATATAAAGGTAAGCATTGGTTAGAAGTAGCATCGGATAATGATATTGAAGCTATTACAGATGGACAGTTGCAACCAGAAGATAGAATTAAAGCACAGGGATATATGCTTTTTCGACCGTCTGCGGCAGAACCATATTTTAAATTAAATCAATTTGTTACGTGGTATGCAAAAAATATAGATTCTAATATATCATCTAAATTAGGTATAGGATACCTTTTAGTAGGAAAACTTATTATGCCAGAAATATGGGAAAATAGAATAGATTGGACTTTAATGTTGTCTAATTATAAAATTCTAAAAGACGTAGAGTTAATAGATATTACTGATGATATGATTCCTAATATATTAGAGAGATCAAAAATGATTGGCAGGCATATTAGATATGAGTAAAACATTTTGCCCTTTACCTTGGATACATTTAGCAACAAGACCTAATGGTGATGTTAGAGTTTGTTGTACTGCTAACGCCAGTGGTGCAGGTATAGAAGATCAAAAAGAAGTAGGGCTAGTTAAACAAGATGGTATTAATATGAATTTACGTGATCATACTATCGAAGAAGTATTTAACAGTCACCAAATGCGTAAAACAAGATTACAAATGATAGCAGGAGAAATACCAAGTAGTTGTGTTAAATGTTTTAAAGAAGAGGCTAATGGTATTACAAGTAAACGTCAATGGGAAACTAAAGAGTGGGCACAAAGATTAGATTTAAAACAAATAGTTAAAGATACTAAACCAGACGGTACTGTTCCAGTTAATATTCCTTATTTTGATTTGCGATTAGGAAATTTATGTCAACTTAAATGTATTATGTGTAGCCCACATGATAGTTCAAGCTGGATTAAAGAGTGGAAGTTACAGTTTCCACAGTATAAGAATACAGACTTAATTAAAGATCAAGGGTGGGATGATAACTTTGATTATACTTGGTATCAAAAAGGTTCGTTTATTGAATCTATGAAAACTCAAGCAAAGTATATTAAAGAACTTTATTTCGCTGGCGGCGAACCATTATTGATTCCTGAACACTATAATATACTAGAGTTTATGGTCGAAGAAGGCCTTGCAAAAAATTGTGCTTTACGATATAACTCAAACGGACTTGAATTGCCTGATAAATTATTTACACTTTGGAACCATTTTAAAGAAGTACGATTTAATTTTAGTATTGATGCTTATGATAAACGTAATGACTATATACGTTATCCTAGTAAGTGGAAAGATGTAGAATCAAATTTAAAAAGATTAGATCTTAATACAAATAATAATACAGTAATTAATATTGCTTGTGCAGTACAATTATTAAATATTCCTTATATTGACGAACTTGCTGAATGGAAGATGGATCAAGGATTTAATAAAGTTAATCCAGCACCGTTTGGTGGCGGCGTTATAGGAACACATTTAGTTTATCTTCCAAGTTACCTAAATGTAAAAGTTTTACCAAAACCAGCAAAAGAATGGGTTAAAACTAAATTAGAAAATTTTATAGATAAGCAAAAGTTTAATTTAGACTTTAATAACAATCCATTTGGAAGGAACAGATGGCATGGACTTATTAAATATATGATGGAAGACGACTGGAGCCATAAGCTACCTTCACTTCGCGAATATTTAGACGTATCCGACAAAAGAAGAGGAACAAATTATAAGGAAACATTTAAAGAAATTGGAGAATTTATAGATGGATAAAAATAGAACACGAGGTTCATGCATTGCACGGGCTCACTTATATAGTAGTTTATGTAATTTAGGTCAAACAGCAAAACTAAAATTTAACATAAACGGATATGAGGTAATTCATCAACTTAAACAATTTGAAAATAACTGGTGTCCTTATAATGCTGTTAAAGATACTGTAAACAATAGATGGGGATTACCTATTACAAGCCATTCTGGTGACGTAATGGACAATTATCATTTAAACAGCTTTGGATATATGCAAGAATATAACAATGCTGATATGAAAGAAGAAAATTTCACTACGCCAACTGATGTTTACCATGCTGTACCTGATTTAAAAAAGGTAGTAGACGAATTTGCTCCGGATATTGGTAGAGTACATTTACTAAGGATTGATAAAGGTGGATTTTTTCCACCTCATAGAGATTTTCCAGGACTTGGACCGGAATATTTTAGATTGTTATGTGTATTTGGCAATTGTAAACCGGAAAACTTTGTTCATATGCTAGATGGTAAACCTTTTTATCCAGATCCAGGCTTTTTATATTTTGTAAACTTCCAATTAGACCATAGTGTGTTTAGTTTTAGTGATGGGTTATATGCATTAATACTAACTGTTAAGTTAAATGAAAGAACACATGATATTATTATTAAGAATACAATGAACTAATGAAACTAACTTACGCTACACCTGAAAAAGAAAATTGGTTTCTTGTTAGTTGGACATTATCTAACAAGTGTAATTATAAGTGTGACTATTGTCCAGAACATCTTCATAGTGGTACTACAGGACAGCCTCGTTGGGAAACTGTTAAAAGATTTGTTGAAGGGTTTACCCGTCCAGGAAAATCGATTTGTTATAGACTAAGTGGTGGAGAACCTACGTACTGGAAACACTTTATTGATTTAGCAAAATTAGTAAAAGAACAAGGACATACTTTTAGTTTTATTACTAATGGTAGTCAAACAATAGATTATTATAAAAAAATAGGCAAATATACAGATGGAATGATTATTAGTTATCATCCAAAGTATGCAGATCTTAATCATATTGTTAATATAGCAAATGCTACCAAAAATGTTGGACTTAATTTAATGATGGTTCAAGATAACTTCGATGAGTTAGTTGATATTGCAAAGTTCTTATATGAAAATACAACAAACTTAGCAATATGGCCTAAAGTTATTTTAGATAAAAGCAATATAGATAGTATTTCTAACGAAGTAGGGCATTATACACCTAAGCAATTAGATATTATTAAAAATTGGCCGTATTTTAGACCTGTTAATATTCATCTTTTACATAGAGGAGAATTATTATTAGATAATGAACCGGTTGATGCTAATGATTTAATTACTACTGGAAGAAATAAATTTTTAGGTTGGAAATGTTGGGCAGGTATAGATATGGTTAATATTGATATGTGGGGAAATATGTATAGGGCCGATTGTCAATATGGAGGACCTATTGGAAATCTTGAACGTTATAAATTACCAACTGATATAATTACTTGCGGAAAAGAAATATGTGCTTGTTTAAGTGATATATATGTTAGGAAAGAAATATGAGAATACTTGTAACAGGAAACCCTAATTATAAAGGATTATGTCAAGGCATATACGAAGCATATAATAAAAATAATATTCAGTTTATTGGTAGACATAATGGTTGGGACATTAGCGACTATGAAAAAGTAGCTGACTATGTAAAAGACTTTGATGTTTTTGTAAATAGCTTATATGGGCCTAACGGGGAGCAAGTTAGATTACTTAAATCTGTATATGATAAGTTCGAGCAAGGACATATTATAAACATTAGCAGTACAAGTAGTTATTGGGGTGATGGCCCTAGTCCAGAAAATTACATAAAAAATAAAACTGACCTAGATGATCTAAGTAAAAGTCTTTGCAGAAATGTTTGTTGGAATGGAAGTAGAATAAGAATTTCTAATATTGCATTTGGGCAACTTAATTCTAAAAGTCAACAAGCCAGACAAGACGGTAGAAAAAAAATTAGTTTAGTAGAAGCTGGTAAGTTTGTTCAATGGATAATTAATAGTCCTAAGACTTTAAATATTCACTATATTGCACTTGATCCTATTCAAACAGATCTTTAAGTTCAGGACAATATTCTAATACATTTGTATTTCTTAATTTATCTAAATCCTTTGTATAATTAACAAACGTATCTAATAAATTACCTCCATTATTTGTGTAATTTATATTAGGTAATCTAAAGGCGATCTTATCAAATACTGTATTAGGTAGTACTCTTGGATTTAAATAGGCTGGCGTAGCAACAACGTTATTAAAATAAATCTCCCAATTTTCTTGTTTATTCTCTTCAAACCAAAAATGTATTTTATCTAAGTGTGCTATATTATATGCCATTACAGTTACAGCAATGATAATTCTATCAAAGTTATATTGTTTTAAATTAGCATTTAGTTGTTCAAAGGTAAAGTTATCACCACCTCTAATATATTCGTAAAGTCTATCAGTACCTTCTAAGCTCACTGTCCATTTAGTTTCACCAAACTGTTTTGCCAGCTCGGCAACTTCGTCATCTACGATAGTGCCATTTGTAGTCCAATCAAGTGTAACATTTTTTGCAACACCTAAGTCAATAAATTTCTTAAGAATAATTTTGTTTGCAGGCTCCATGTAAGGTTCGCCACCTTTAATACTAAGATAACGTAAGTTCATAAATGGAGTTGGGTCTTCAAATAGTCTAGCAACAATTTCTTCACTTTTATTTGTATATCCAAACTCTGGATGTTCAACAGGGCGTTGATAATCACTAGATATTTTGGCTAGCTTAATTTCTTCCTTAACCCATGTACTAGAACTAATGCCATTGCACATACGACATTTTAAGTTACATATATTACTCATATTAAACTCTAAAAAAAGGATATCTGTAAAGTTTTTTGAGTAGTCATAATTGGTATTTTCCAACATTGGATTTAGGATATCACGGAAGAATAATCTCCTAGAATGGCCTACAACATCTTCTTTACGTTGGCATTGTTGACACTCGGGCGGTAAGTGGCCCATGCGTAGTTGATCACGTGTGTATGACGCTGTAAGGCTGTCTAACACGTTATTTAAACTGTCTTTAAGTATGTTTCCGTACCTATTAGTGTACACTCCATCAGGTACTATATCACCATTAAAGCGTACCAAAATACTATGCCAAGGTGCGTAACATTTCATATTTTGGTTACCTCTTTCAAGTTTAAATCTTCATCAATTTCAACTATAGTGTGACTCGAATCAGTTAGATTATAACATATACTCATTAATGTATCATTGTATATAATAGGTCTTCCAAACATAAGATTACTATCAATTTTAGATGCTTTAAAATTTCCGTTTTCGTCTACACTTATAATTGGACAATTAGGAGATCCAGAAGGTAAAAATACAGCATTGCCTTTATATGCAATACCGCAACGATATCTATATTTTCCACCAAAGTTTAATCTAATATCAAAGCGTTTACTTTGTTTAGTTACAGTATTAAATACAACACCCCAATTACTATTGTCTTCGTATTCCTCTCCGTAAGGTAATCCAATAATATTTTCGTTAAGAAGTACTTGTGCATTATATTTTTTACCAAAGTCTGGAACAGCTAGTTCGTGGGTTCTTGATTTCCAAGTGTTAGTATTAAACTCTACAACAGAAGTAAGACCTTCTGATTCACCAAATGGTAAGCTATACAACGTGTTCCCTACCGGAATTAAGTCTGTAAATTTTCTAGTTACATGGGGAGCAACATCTATGCTATGTTTTGTAGTTCGTAAGCCATTGTAACTAACGAGTGAATTATAGTTTCTAAAATCACCTCTAGGCATACTCCAGTATTGTCCATTGCAATATACAGTACCCATATGACATTTTTTATTATTACTTTCAAAGTCTACAGTATGCAGTCCTTTGTCGTCAATGTATATTATAAAACTTGTTTCTTGATATCCTAATGGAAAACTACAAGCACTTTTTCCATTAGTAGCTATGCTATAAAATTGTCCTTTGCCTGGCTTATCTAAATAATGGTACACAGGCACACGATCTTTTAACTCTATAACTGTTTTAAATTCGTCCCATATTCCATATGGAATTAACCAAGTAGCATCGTTAACTCTTGCTGTAGCATTTGTTTTACTAGTTACAGCAGGCAAGTCTAAATCAATGTAAGAAACCTTTCCATCGTAAACAGCAATTTTACTATAGTCTTTACAAAGCTCTGTTGCAAATGGAGGCGATATTAATGCACCGTTGTGTTCAGCAAGAACTAAATGTTTTATTTTTGCTTTGCGATAAAATTCTTCAAAGGCTTTATAAGTCATTTAAATCTCGTGTATGTATTATTTTTTCTTTAATAGTATCAAATACTAGTACAGTCTGAAAGCTATTACTTTGTCCATATGGAAATGCATATATAATATTATCTTTAATAATACAGTTATTATATTTTTCAATCGTAGTTGAATCTTTAAAATACTCGCTAATGTCTATAGTATAAAACTGTTCTGATATAGTATCTACTACAAGTACTTCTGCTAGATCGCCTTCTTTTTTCCATGTGTCTGTAGGTTCGCAAACGCAACCACCTCGTGGAATGTAATAAATTTTATTTTGTGAATTTTCTACACCAGCAAAATATTTTTTACTTTCCTTACCAATTCCTAATTCAATAGTATGCCACTTATCAGTATCACTGTCTATGACAAGCATTGAACTCCAATCATTATCGTGCCCTGCCGGAGGGAAGAATATCTTACCATTGCGAGCAACCGTATGAGTATAATACTTTCTACTAGTTGCTTTTAATCCTGTTCTTTCGCTAAACCATTCACCGTCTATAAATTTTGTTAATACATCAAAATTAGGATTTTCACTATATGGAGGTGCAAATAATTTTCTACCAACTTTAGCTAATGTAGTAAACTTCTTATTTGTAAAGGTTTCTGTATCGTAATCTAACCATAATGGAGACATATCTATTATTTCATAGTTACTAGTAGTACAATCGTAATGTATTCTATATGGAAAATAATTCTCCCAATCTTCACCTCTAGGTAATCCGTAAATTACTCCATCTAGTAATTGTGTAGTATGCCATTTTTTACAATCAGTACGTGGTAACTTTAGTTCTTGTAATTCTATTTCATGACTGTCTAGGTCTAATTTAAGTACATATTCGTATGGGCTATGTTCACCGTACGGTAATGCAATTATTTTATTGCGATATATATGTCCTTGTATATATTTTCCCTTACCAGGTTGTTGTACTTTAATATACTCAATACTATCATTGTCTGTATTAACAACTAGGATATTTTCTTCATTGTACGGTAAAAAATATATTTTATTACGGTATACAATACCATGTTGCCATTTTTCACACGAGCTATTAACATTTAATTGTATCTTAGTAATTTTATACGTGGCAGGATCCATTTTTAACATATAGTCAATAGATTCTGTAAGTCCAAAAGGTGGAACATAGATAAAGCCATTATTACTAAGTGTTGCGTAACTAAATGCTTGGGGGGTCAAATTTATCTCCAAATGCTGATTTTAAATCACTATGTAGTTTTTCTAATATTTCTGTAGGACTATAGATGCCTACATTATCCCAGTCTATTATATGTATATCATCATCGTCAATAAGAATATTACTTAATACCCAATCACCATGAGCATAAGGGGAAGTAGTATTAATATTATTAATACAAAAATTATAAATCTTATCTATAAATTCTTTAGTATGTGGAAATGTATTCGCCGGCACTCCGGATATAATTTTGTAATCTATATATAAATTTCCATAGTCGAGCACAAACCCAGGCATAAATTTATCTAAAAGCTCTAAATGTTCTTCCCACTCAAACGGTTGCTGTTCCCAAACTTTTCTATAAAAAGTTGGAGACTTATAGACCTTTCGTTGCTTTTCTTTATTTTCTTTAATTAAGTCCATACGCTTTTGCTACCTCTGGTAAGTAATCCTTTATATACATTCCTCGCCAATTATCTAATTTTGTAATTTGTCTTTTAAAATGTTCAATCCACATAGCATCAGCAGAGCTGTTCGCCCATTCTGTTAATCCTGGTAACTTAATATTTCCATAATCTTTCTTTAATTCGTCTGGAGCATTTTTAACGTGTAACCATTCAGGAGTCAATAATAAATTATCATTATATAGTTTAAAGTGATTGCTACTTGACCAGTCTACGATTTCGTCATAGTAAGAAGCATTTAATACACTTATAGTAGGTGTAATATCAACAGTACAAAACTCTGCATATCGTTGAGCATTAACTTCAATCTCGTCCCACTTACTACCGTGCCTAATGTAATCAATTTTTTTACTTGCGGCATCTAAACTCATGCTCATAATTACAGAAGAAAATCTTTTTAGCATTTTAGATACTATCGGGTTCCATATTGTACCGTTAGTATTAAATCTAACTATTACACTAGAATCTAGTTTTTCTAAAAATTTAGGTAAATGTCTTACCATCATTGGCTCACCACCAGTTAAATAAACTTCTTTAATAGGTAACCCTTCAAAGCGTTTCATAGTATCGTCATTAGCCCAATTAAAATTAGGTTCAGCTAACAATGGCAAGTGCAGAGGCTCAACCCCTGCTTTATTCATTTCAATGGCTTCTTGAGCAAGACTGCTACTAGACATCTGGAAACAACTAATGCATTTAAGATTACAACTATTTCCAAACCGAATATCAAAATGTGAAAGGCCTGGACCGTATTCATGTCTAACATATCTAGTACCGTCATCTTTCACTTTAGTACGCATACTATCTAAGCCTTTTTCTTCTAACTGTTCGCACCTAGTACAAGCATCAGGCCATTCGTTACGATCAAATTGTTCTCTAGCTGTAGTTGGAAATTCACTGTTATGCCATTCCTGTGGAGTCATATCTTTAATATTTTCTTTATTATCTTTTTCAAGACTAACACAACATAACCGATATTGACCGTCTGATCTTACACAAACTTGATGTTCTAAATATTTACACTTCACCGCAGGTTACCTCGCAAATTTTAAATCTATTATCTTTTGGATATGTAAGAGTTTCTCCTTGTACAATATCTTTTAAAGATTCTGTGTTTATATTTGGCCATTTTATATCTTTTTGTTCTATAGCATAAGGACTGTCGGGATATCTAGGATACCTGTCAGTTAATAAGTAACAACAAGGTAATACTTCACCTATGTGACTTATTTGTACTTTACGTTTCTTTTGCCACTTACAAGTAATCTGACTCTTATCAAATCCTTTTTCTAATAATCCTTTTACACGTTCTACGTTATCTAAATAACTTTTATTATATGCAATAGTACGTGCTTCTTCTTTTTTATTTGCTTTAAACTTTTCTACAGCTTTACCTACTATACTATTAATAGCACTAAAAGTATGACCTCCATTAATATCAAACTTTTTAAATCCCATACTAAATGCAAGTTGTTCACATTCTTTTAATTGATGTGCGTTGTGATCAAAAACTAACATACGCCAACGAGCTAATCCGCCGGCATTAATAAATGCTTGTGCATTGTCTATAATTCTTTGCCATATAACACCTCTTCGATATAAATGATTAGTATCTTCCAATCCGTCAATACTCCAAGTTATACCACTAGGCTGTTTAAATTTTTTTAAAACGTTTGCAAGTTTAACATATAATTCAGGTTTCCCAATGCCACCGTTAGTATGAATCATAATACTAATTTTCTTTGAACTAGCATATTCTAATGCTTCTAATAAATTAGGATTCATTATAGCATCACCATAACTACCATTAAAAATTATTTCATCAATATGATTACTATTGTCAATGACCTTTTTCCAAGTACTAAGACTCATATGTTCTAGTGGCATATTAGGGTTAACATCAACACCTGAAATATTACGACTACAATTGCCACACATAGCATTACAATGGCTTGTAAAATCTATAATAAGAGTCTTAAGATCTTCTATTTTTAAAAATGGCATACTGTATTTAACAGTCTTTATATGCGTATTTAATTAAGCTGGCAGATAAATATTGTTAGATGATTAACTTAGAGCAATTCCATTCCAAAAATAATACTGTATTACAACAGAAATATCCTGAAGTATTTGATCCTAAATGGATAGTTATGGAAAGCGGCTGGCCATATTTCCATCTTAGTGCATTAGATAATCAACCTTGGCAAGAAATGTATAAAGAAGCTGAAGCATTAAGTGATAAATTTTATACTCATAGAGAAGATACTTATGGGAAAGGCTGGAAGAGTTTAACCTTACATGGAGTTAATGACGACACTCAAAGTCTTAATACATATGGCGATAGACAAGATACACTTAACCAATTAGATTGGACTTGGGTGGCAAATGAATGTCCTGTAACTAAAAAGTTTTTAACGGATGTTTGGCCAGCTGAGTTTTTAAATCGTGTAAGATTTATGTTGCTTGAACCAGGCGGATATATATTGCCTCATCAAGATAGAGAAGATCATGAAAAACGATTAAGTGTTTGTAATATTAGTTTAAATAATCCAAAAGGATGTAATTTTGCATTAAAGGATAAAGGGCGTGTTCCGTTTAAAGATGAAGGTAGTGCTTTTTTAATGGACATTAGTAATGTACATAGTGTTTGGAACACTAGTGATAAACCAAGAATTCATATGATTATACACTATGAATTAGGACGCCGTGTTAGAGATTTCTTTTATGTATTACGTGAAAGTTATTTTACAAACAGAGGTTAATATGAAAGACTGGAATAGTATTACTGTTGATAGATATTACGAACAACTCCGAGTACCTAGTACTGTAGCTATAGGTATTCTTAATATTAGTAGAGACATTAATAGTAAAATTGTTAATAAACGCACCCTTGATATGACGTACTTCTATATCAATCGTATGGTGAAAGCAGGCCTGTGTGATTATATAGGATCACATAATAGTGTTAAAGATATATTAGATAACGCAGTACAACAGGGTAAGGAATATTGCATGGTTGCTTGTCAAGGCCTATTGTTGTTTCGAGGGCAAAGTCTTATAGTACAAAGTTTAGAATATGCAAAAAAGAATCCAAATTTTTTTGTAATAGCTCATGTTATGGATAAGAAAGGACAGCATCGTTTTACTACAGATGCATATCCAGGATTGCATAGACAATATTTGTTTGTTAATTTAAATACTTGGAATAAACTAGGTAAGCCTCCGTTTGATGAAATAGGATTCTTTTGGGACAGGAAACAAAATTTAAAAAATTATAAATTAAGTGAAGAAACTATCCATAGTAACTATACTCCTGCATGGATAGAAGGTGCTGAAGGAAGTACTAATCATGTCATAACTAGTGACGGAAGTAATTGGATTGACATTGCTTGTAAAAAGAATATTCGTATTGACAATTTAGACAATGATATGCGAGCTTGTAAAGTATTTTTATATCCATATTCTGATACAGAAAAATTAGAATCAGTTTGGTATAATAAGCAATCGTTAACAGTTGATAAGTTAACTAATCAGGCCCAACGAGGCTGGTTAAGAAAATTAGCATACCAAGAAGAAATAGAAAAAGATAGGGTGTATGCATTTAATACAGAAACACTTAGTGGTGAAGGTGTACGTACAACTAAACCTATCGATGCATTGTTTAGTGCGGCCGCAGGATTTAAACCACTTGCAATTTTAAATGCAAATGGCTTTCATGAAGGAACGCAAATACATTATTTTGACTGGTGCGAAGCAAGTTTAAATTACAAAAAACATCTATTAGAGACGTGGGATGGCTACGATTTACATGAATGGTTACTAGAACACGACCTAGAATACAACTTCTCCTCAACGTATAGAGGCAATTACGAGTCATATTGGCAACAAGAAGTTGCTGAACATGGTGGTAAAGAAGCATTTAAAACGCTATGGGATAGGTATAAAAATTTAAAACACGAGTTTCATATTGTAGATATTGTTAATGAACCATATCAATTGTTTGATAAGGTAAGTAGTGTGACAGGTACAAAAGTATTATGGACTACCAATATCTGGTCAAGTGAAATGTTACATTGGAATATCGAACCAGAGGTATTAGAAGAAAAATGGAAAGCATTTGAATCATTAATACCAGAAGATTTAATATTATACGGTCATGATTATGTTTCTGTAGATATGACCGAGAGAGTTAGGAATGGAAAACAAACAACACACCCAAGATTTTAAACAGTATATTGAAACCCATTCACCTGTTGATTTAGGTTTCAAAGTTAAAAAACTGTTTAAAGTTGATGTAGATAAAATACAAACTTGGTTTGCAGAGTTAGAAAAAAACTACTCTGACTGGAAGTTTGTTATTGGTGATAATACTCATGTATGGAAGTTTCCTATTGTTGACCCTGAAGCAAAAACAGGTCATTATCTTCCTGACGATACAGCATATTATACACTTTGTTGGAATAGTGATGAACCAGGGCCTAAACCATTTGAACAAGGGTGTGCAAAAGAAGAATATAAAGATAATGATAATGATGAACTAAATCCTCGTAAGTGTTTTACAGGTTACGGATTAGAACTTGTTAATCGGTTACCAATGCGTAGTAAGAAGTGGTTAGTAACAATTCACACCCCAGGCACTAAATTAATTACACATCAAGATAGTCCAGATAAAATTAGAGTCCATATACCTATACATACAAATAAAGATAGTAATTGGATTATAGGGGACGAAGAATTTCATATGGAACCAGGCTGGGCATATCTTGTTAATACAACTATTCCACATAGTGTAGAAAACAAAGGTAGTACAGACAGAATACACTTATATGGTAAGGTATGGGCAGATGAAATATAGCTTAGAATATTTAAATAGTACTAAATGGGATCTAATTGAACTTGATTGGAATTTAGATATTCTTAGTTTACAACGATGGTATAATGATGTAGACGAACAATACAATAATCTTTATTTTAGTTGGCGCAACGAAGAATATTTAAAAGAAAAATATCATTTAAAAAATATCGATAAAGCATTTGAAGGATATGCAAATCCTAAAACGAGGGGAGTATATGATGAAGGGTATCATATTATAAGTTATATTAAAGATCAGTTTAAAAAACCTGAAGAAGTATTAGTAATGGAAGTTAGTTGGTACTGTGAAAAAGATATTCCTTGCACACCAAAGTGGGCAGGTAGACAAGACTTATATCCCGAGTTAATTGATCCTAAAGAAAAATTAGTGCAAGAAAAATTTAAGTTTGGATATTTTAATGACTTATATAACAAATTAGGCGAAGCTGTTTGGAGAGATACTAGTATCAGATTGCATGAATCTAAAGTAGTTTTAGAGAAACATATTGATGGACCAGATGTACAAAGATTGCATATACCTATTAATAGCAATGAAGATGCATTATTCTTATATGGAGAAAATTTAGAAAGAGAATACCATATGAAAGTTGGAAAGGCGTATGTAATAAATGCCGCAATTCCACACGGTACAATTAATAAAAGCAAAGAGAGTAGAGTACATATACAAACTAAACCTACCCACGAAAATTTATTAAAGATACTTAATAAGGAAATAACCGTATGAACGTAGCAATTACAGGTAGTCGAAAAGGTATTAGGCATTCGGGTAGTTACATACTTAACTGGTTACATGATTATTTTGCTGACTATAAGGTGACACAATTAAGTAGAGAAACCGGCTATGATTTTAATAAGAATTTTGACGCTATTGTAAGTGAAATATTAAAGAATGATATATTTATAAATGCTAGTTGTATAGATGACTTCCAAGTAAGGCTTTTAAATGCAGTATATGGTAAAGTAAAATATATTATCTGTATAGGTAGTATTGCTGGAGACTTTGATACTGATGAAAAGTATGCCAAAGTAAAACGTGCTTTAAAGCAAAGATGTAAAATGCTACCTATTGAGACATTAAATATATATACAAATCTATTTCATATGACAATAAGTGAAGTAGAAAAAGATGGCAAAGGAATGAGTCAAACAGAGTTTAGCAAAGTATTAGATTTTTGGTTTGAAAATCCTACAGTAGCAAACGTTGACTTTAAACACTATATTGAAAGCTATGATGATTGGAAAAAAGATAAGATAAAAAGGATAGTAGATGAACAGCGATCTTAAAATACTAAAGCCTAAGATAGATATAAATGATCTACGACAGTTTTATATACAGCTTCAAGACCAGCATAAGGATATGAAATGGGCATGGAAAGGTACCGAAGAAGAAGGTGTTGGGGGGCATAAACTTAAAGGAGTGACCGGTTGGGCATTACAAAGTAATTTAGAAGACCTAACTAAACCTTGTCCTCCGTATAACATTACTAAAGAAGAAAAATATGAATATAGAGATACAAAGTTAATGTTTGGATTAGCAAAGAAGTTACAGGATAAATTTCCATTTGCACACCAATTTAGTGTAAGTGTACATCCGCCAGGAGCATTAATTAACTTTCATAAAGATACAGATGAGTATTTAAAAATACACATTCCAATTAGAACAAATAGTAAAGCGTTTTTTAAATTTGAACCTAATAGAAGATATGTATTACCTGCTGATGGACGTATGACTCTTGTTAATACTAGCATACCGCATGGTACACATAATGAAGGTGAATCAGATAGAGTACATTTGTTTTTTAAGGTTCCTAAGGACAAGGAAGCTGAACTACTTAAATACAAAGAGGAATTAATATGATAATTAAAAACTATGATCCTAAAGACATTGGTTGGAAAATGTTATATGAAGAAGAGCATTGGGGCGCCATAGAGTTAAACTGTGATCTTGATGTTGAAAAACTTCAGCAATATTATGCCTCCGTAAAGGAAAATTTTAATCATACGTTTTTTGATTTTTATAACTTCCCTGATAGACTAAATGTAGAAGTTAGCAAACAATATATGGATTTAGGTTACTGTGGTTATTATTGCGGACCTATCAGCGGATACACATTAGCATGGCCGCTTGAAAAGTATGAACCATTGCCGCCTCCTAGTCAAGCTAATATAGATATGTTTCCTGAAACATTAGATCCAGAATTTTATGATAAATGTAATATATTGCCTAAGTATCGGTTTGGTTATATGAATAACTTAATTGAAATGCTAGGAGAAGAAAGTTTTAAACAATGTATTATTACAGTACATGGACCAGGTGCAGAAATTAAAACACATAAAGATAGTAGTGTAAAGAAATTACATATACCTTTAGAAACAAATGAAGAGGCAGTTTTTTGTTTTGGAAAAGATAGAGAAGAGAAGTATAATATGAAAGTTGGTAAAGTTTATATCTTAAATACTAATGCTTATCATGGCACAGAAAATCTAGGTAAAACTGACAGAGCTCATTTTTTAACTAGAGTTGACGAAACTAAAATTTTAGATATATTAGCATTATGAAAATAGCAATTATAGGTGGAGGAACAACAGGTTGGTGGTGTGCAGGCTATATGGAAAAGTTTTTACCTGATGCTGAAATTACATTAATTGAAAGCAATACTATACCAACTATTAGTGTTGGCGAATCAACCCTTCCACAAATTAAATCATTTTTTGATAAAATAGGAATAGACGAAGATGTATGGATGTCTAAATGTCATGCTATTCACAAATACGGAAATATAAAAAGTAACTGGGATAAGCCAAACGGTGATCCTTTTGCTTTTACATTTTGGTATAATGAAAAGGATGCTTTTTCAAATTGGTATAAAGAATATAAAGCAGGGGATAAAACAAAAGATCAAATTAATGATGACTTGTATCATAAAGGAGCTTGGCGATCTGTTGCATATCATTTAGATGCAGACCAAGCCGGGCAAGTAGTCAAAGATAACTGTAAAAAAGTTATTCACAGAATTGAAACATTAGATAGCTTACCAGAAGGATATGATTTATATGTAGATTGTACAGGATTTGCTAGACGCTTTGTTAAAGATAAATCAGAAATAGTATACGATCATCATCTAGTAGATCGTGCATGGGTTTGTCCGTTTGAACATAATGCTAATATTGAGCATTATACAAAATCAATTGCACGAGAGCATGGGTGGCAATTTGTTATTGATTTAACAAACAGGATAGGAACTGGATATGTATATTCTAGTAAACATATTTCAGATGATAAAGCATTAAAGAAATTTAATGAGTATAATGCACATCGAACCCCCTTTATGAATAAAGAACCTAGGTTACTTAAATGGAGACCTAATGTCTTAACTAATCCTTGGAAAGATGATGTTGTTGCTATAGGTCTTGCAAATGGCTTTATTGATCCATTAGAAGCAAATGCATTGTTTATGACACAATATAGTATTACGTTATTAGTTGAATGTATTAAAAGAAATAATAAACAAGCAATATATAATAGAAGTATGAGGAAATTATGGAAGGAAAATTCAGAGTATATTCTTCATCATTATATGTTAAGCAACCGAACAGATACTGACTTTTGGAAATATTATAGTAACTTTGATGTTAGAAAATCATTATGGGAAAATTATAAAAAACGTAGTAACAAATACACTAATTTATATCCAGATGCCATATGGGCAACATTAGGATTATATCATGATGAATTTAAATATTATGAAGAAAAAGAATGAGTGCGTTCTTTAAAGTAACGATCTATATTAATTCGCCACAAGTTTTGTGGAACGGAAAATAAAGTTAAACTTTTCTCTAGCGTTAAAACACCACGCTTTTCTAAATACGGACACATAATTTTATTTAATCGATGACTCTTACCGCCACCTACGTCATCTATATTCATTGACAAATAAAGTTCAGCATTTTCGTTTTGCATCTTTGCCCACTTCATTTGCAAGGGTAAAAGATAAGATAATTGTATTCCTGTTTTAAAAATATCTCTACCAGTACCTAACGTATATCCTGGAAGTTGGGCACCTCTAAATAAACATCTATACGCATTTGGTGATACTTCAGGAAGTTCATGTACTCCTGCAATACTAACGATTTTGTTTTCGTATAATGCTATAGTCCATATAGTACACCAGTCCCATTTCATCTTTTCAAGACTTGTATTATTATTATCTTTTTGTAGTTTGCAAAAATCTTCAACTAATGATTTGTCGTTATTAGTTGCAAATCTAAATGTTAGTTTTCCAAGTTTTTCCATTTGCCTCTTTTCTTCTATGTGAAAATTCTTGTGTACTTGTGTCAAAGATATCACCTGTAGATTTTCCGTTAATAATACATTCAGCTAACTTATTTGTTGCACTTATTGGATGATACATTACATGATCTCCAGACACAGGATGTAAGTTAAACTTTGTACTGTTATATCCAATTAATATAGGCGGTGGATACTCTGTCATACCATACCAATTTGCAATAGTTTGAACACCTTTAGATTTAAACGTATCAATAAATTCTTGAGTTATCTTACTGCTACCAGCAACCATATATCGAACGCAACTCATGTCTAAATCTTTAAAGTCTTTAGTCTTGTTTAGTAGTTCTAAGTGTCGGGGTATTAAGCTAATATACGTCGGTTTAACACGGTTAAAAAGTGTAGGGTAGGTGTAGGCATTAAAGTTGCTACAAACGTATTGTGCGCCGCTTAAAAACGCAGGAAGACCTGTTACTGTATAGTGTGCTATAGTGTTTGCAGGAAATACATCTAACACTATATCGTCTTTGGTTAACCCAACTTCGGTAACTGAGTTCTGAGCACAACGATTAATATAGTCCCAAGAATGGGTAACTAATTTTGGTTTATCAGTAGAACCTGAAGTATATAAAGTAAGGGACATACTCTTACTTATTCGGTTTAAATTAGTGTATTAATGAAGTTGAAATTAGTGTAAGTCGACCCAAGCAACACCAGTACGTCCTTGGAACTTATTATCAGTAGTATTATAAATTATCATGCCCATTTCAGCCGTTAGTGCATCTCGTTCAACTGTAGTTAAGTTACCAAATTTTGAATAACCACTTACTACTGAGTTACCTGTAACATCAAGTGCCGCAGTTGCAACATAGTCAACTGTATTATTAATTGCTAGATACCCTCTAGCATCAAATGTCATTGCTTTTAATACAGGTGAAGCACCTGTTCCGGCATTATTAATAAATGCAAGTTTACCTTTTGCTGTACCAGCCGCAACGGTCTCATTGTTGTCAATTCTAAATGCAACTAAACTTGTTATAATATCAGATGATGTTGACGGATCCCATACTTGTCCAGTAACTGATTGAATCCAATCACCGTCAGTTGCTTGAACTGGAGTTGTCATGCTTCCATGATAACTTGTTAATGCTATTTTACTTGCATCAGTAACTGAGGCATTACCTAAACCTCTAGTAACAATTGGGTAACTTCCATCAGTATTAACAATTTGTAATGTTTTACCATAGGTATCTGTAGTTTCACCTAATTTTAATGTTGTTGTACTATTTGCTGTTTGAATTTGATCACCAACAAAATTAATTGTACCGTTATCAATTACAACTCTATTGTTAACGCCATCAACTATTAACGTTGAATCATCACCAAATACACTTCCGTTAAACTCACCTTTGAATCCACCTTCATAAAGTGGTGCTACCATTTTTGTAGTAGCAGTAATTGTAGTACCAGTTACTGTCTTAGCACCTGGTTCAATTATAGTTGTATTGTCAGTTCCTTGAACTTGACCTTTAAATGTACCTATAGCATTTAAGGCTCCAGTTGCTCTATTAAGTAAAACTGTACTATCGTCTCCAACAATATTTGCATTAACACTTGGAGCAATTACGTCATCAGTAATATGAATAGTGTTTGCCCAAATTTGATTAAATTTGTTAGTGCTTGATCCAAGATTTCTTGCACCGTCAACATCAGGAAGAACGTGGCTTTCTACTTTAGCTAGAAAACTAACAGTATCACTAGCCGCATCACCTATAACAAGGTTACCGCCTAATGTTAAGTTTCCGTCTGCTGTGATATTGCCTGTTGCTGTAATACTACCAGTAATGTTAATATTACCAGTACCTGTTAAATCATAGTTGTTTAGATCAACGTTAGAACCAAAAGCCGTACCAGCTGTATCAACCGGATTACCACCTGTCGTAGTTCCATCACCTATATACAGTCTTTTAGTGTCTGTAGTATAGACTAATTCACCGTCAGCAGGCGTAATTAAGCCTCGTTCGCTGTTTGTACCTCTTCTTAGTCGTAAAGCCATTCTTTTTAACTCCTGGATATCTTACATGTATTTATCCTGAATACAATTTTATTTATTCTTCTTTAAGAACTTACTTGTACGTTTTTGTATGTCCTTTTTAACTTGTTCTACATCTACTCTAAAATCAACGTGTTTGATACTAGCATCGTAGGTAGAGAACATGTCTTTCAGTATCCTTTCAAGATACGCTACAGGATTAGGATTTTGGTCATCTTTAATAAGCACATCCCAGATCTTGCCATTCCCGAATTCAACTCTGATGGAATGCAGATATTCAATCGGGATAGCTTTAATATCGAGGTCTTTAAAAACCTCAGGCCACTTATTAATAACGTCTTGTGGTAGCCTCTTCTTAGGCTTTGCCACGCGAGCCAGCCTTTTTGCTAGGGCTCAACTTGTCTGCTTGTTTACGTAGCTCAGTTGCTTCTTTAAACAGAGAGTCAGCGTCTTTACGCATCTTATTAGCTAAATCGTCATCTGATAATGCTTGTTCTTTAGTACTAGTAGCATCGTCATTTGTAGCCATTTTAGGTGCTGGTTTACTAATGTCTGTAACAGATCCAACTTCTTCTATTGACGAACCACCTACTGCTAAGTCTTTAACTGCTACACCTTTTTGCTGAGCAATTGTTTCATTTAATTCGTTCAGCGATAATGTAGTAGTTGTATTAGGGGTCATCTCAATGTCAGCAGTACTAATCTTAGTTAGATGTCCTGCTGTATGAAAACGTGCTAACATAATGCTTCCGTCACCTAGTGGTGTACGTTGCATAGCATCTGCTAATTCTACAGCATTTTGTCCAGCATTGCTTTCGATTAATTTAATTAAAAGATCGTGGTCTTCGTCTCTTAAAGTTTCTGTTTGACAAACCAAACACGAGTCTGGGTCATCAGGTAAAGTGCGAAATACTACTGCAACTTTACGTCTGCTATTTTTTATGCGACCAATATGTTTTAAGTCAGCCATAATTTATTCTCCTGATGTAGCTGGGACAGGATCTACAGGTGCATCACCTTGTGCCGCTACTTGTTGATTTTGAATACTAGTTAGAAATGTTTCTAATTTAGTATACGTTTTTCCAATTGCTTCTAGTTCGTTAGGCTTAAATGCTCCACGACTTTGTGCAACTTCAATAATAGTCTTCAATACACCTAGATCTTGAACAGTAAGTTCAGGATTACCTGCTGGAGCCCCGTCGGGTCCTGGTGCGGTTGAAGGAGTTTGTACGCCGGCTTGTCCTGGTGCTGTTGGCATCGCCTGAGGTGGCGTTGCGGTAGTACCTTCTGGTGCCATTGCTTGTTTTCCGTCTGACATATATGTTCTCCTTTAGTGTCTATATATAGTTATATACGTACATTATTTATTAGTATTTTAAAAGTGGACACGCCAACATGAAATAAGAAAGCTCTTTTGGATCTTCAAATCCTAGGTTAACCATAGATGTAATAGTGTTCTCTTTGTCCAAATCTATTTTTTTACCAATAAAAAATCTACTTTTTAAGTTCTTTAGAATCCACTTTCGAATAGCGTCTTCCAAATTGTAGTTTTGCTTTAGAGTTATATACTCAAAATGTGGCGGAGCCACTGATAATTCTCTAATACCGAAGTAATTTAAGGCGTTAGGTTGACCGGTTTTAGTTAACATAATCCTCCTTAGTTACGCCGTTTGTTCTTCGTAATGTGCTGTTACACCAAATGGTGCTTTTAAATTTTTGTCATGATGTCCGTGAATAATAAAAACTGTTTCACAGTAATTTTCATCACCCCACTTCTCCCAAGGATAACCATCAGTAAACATTATAAAACGTTTTGGGTTAATACCTTCCTCCTCCATATACTTCCAATTTGCCATGAAGTCTGTTCCACCACCGCCCATGATCTGATAGTCTTCTAAATCATTACCATTGTCAGCAGTAAAATCTTGTTCGTTATATACTTTAGTATCAAAGCACCATAACTTAATTTTGTAATCTTGATATTCTTGCATAATACCTTGTACTTCGCTTAAGAATACTTCAGCTTGTTTATTCCCAATTGACCCACTCATATCAATTCCAATACAAATATCAATAGTTGTATCAAAGTTCATACCTGGTAAAATTGCTCCAGTGTGCCATCCTTTACGTGACGGTTTCTGCCAAGAATAGTCATTTCTAACAGTACTCTGAATTTGTTGGCGTAGTAGCTCTCTCCAATTCATTTTAGGTTCAGTAAGCTCTTTAATGAATCTTTCAACTTCTTTTGGAATATTTCCAGCACCGGCCGCCTGTGCCGCCCCTAGCATACTTTCTTTTACTTCATCACGTATCTTACGAAGCTCATCTTTAGAATAGCTTGGAGCAGTACCTTTTTTACCTTGTTTACCGTTTTTTTGTTCTTTACCGTCTTGACTATCTTTATCCCAATCAATATGCTCATCAAGTAATTTACCTAATGATTTAAGATCTTCGTCATCATATTTTTTGAAAAGTTCATCATAAACTGCTTCACTTGTCCAGCCTTCATATTTAAAGTCTTGGAAAATTGGAATATCCTTAGGTTTACTACCAATTGAATCTCTAACTAAAGTATTGTTAACAATATAATCTGATGCAATGTTATGTATTTGAGGATCTCTATCTTCACGTCTTGTCATATGATCAAAAACACAATGTAAAATTTCGTGTGCAATAACAAACTCAATTTCTTTGTTGGTCATTTTAGCGAAAAACTTTGAGTTATAAAATAAATGTCTACCGTCAGTAGCGGCAGTGGCACACCAATCATCACATTCTTTAATAATAAGTCTTGTAGCCATATTACCAAAAAATGGATGTCTTAAAAGTAGTCCAACTCGTGCAACAATAATTTTGTCTAAAACTTCAGCTCGAAGATCTTTTAATTCTTCTGGTGAAAGTTTAACTTCTTCTGTTTTTGGTTTTTCTAAAATTTCTGTAGTCATTTGTGCCATTCCTCAATTTCTTATTATATGTATATTATACTATATTTAATCTTCATTGTCAACCGAAATATGGAAGGGGATTAATTAAAATCCCCCTCCAAATAGCGTCTATTAGGCCGACGCCTCGCCTTGTGCGGCTTTAATGTATTTGCCAAAACGTTCATGGAACTCATCAAAGCAATCAACTTCATCTGGATCGATTGGAAGTTGATATTGTGTAAGAGCCAATTTAATACCCATAACTACTAATTCAGTATCAAAATTGTCCATTGCAAACCTTAAGAAGTTATTAACTTTATCATCAAACTTCTTATCGTTCTTATCACTTGCTTCTTTAAGCTCGTAGCACAAAGAGACTGTCAAGGAATACATGGCACTGATTTCTTTAGTCTCTAACTTCTTAACCTTAGCAGTAAGTATATCGCTAGGATTAGGAAGGTCTGCGGCTACTCGTCTATGAGCCATAAACTTAACGGCAAGTCCTTCGCCGACTGCACCACTAACTAAATCTGTAGTGGTATTTTCATCATCGTCATCTTCCAAAAGTTCGGAAACAAACGACCATGAACGAGGTGTAGCAAATGAACGACTCGGTGATTTTGGATCAAAATCGTATAAGTCCTTCTTGCTAAATGTAACGAAACCAACTACATCCTGGTGTTGGTTGTTTTTAACTGCCCATTCAAACCAATCATCAAAATCCACTTTAATTTCTAAGTGAACAAAACGGTTAGCCAACGGAGCAGGCATTCTATAAGTAACGCCTTTATCAGCTTCTCTATTACCAGCGGCAACAATTAAAACATTATCAGGGAGTGTATATGTACCAACCTTACGATTAAGAATTAATTGGTAAGCCGCGGCTTGTACTGCCGGCGGTGCTGAATTCATTTCATCTAAAAACACGATAATCTGCTTGTGCTTTTTTGCCATTTTCTCATCTGGCAATTCGCTTGGTGGTGCCCAAACCATTGTACCTTGCTTTGAATCAAAATAAGGAATACCTTTAATGTCTGTAGGTTCCCATAAACTTAGACGTATATCAATAACATGGGCTTCCATGGTATCACCAATTTGTCTAACGATGTCTGATTTTCCAATACCTGGAGGACCCCAAATAAAGATTGGACGCTTCTTTTTAAAAGCTCGAATAATACTTGCTTTTGCACTATTCGGACTTACTTGTCTTACTGCTAGATTTTCCATTTTGTACTCCTTGTTTGCCTTATTATGTTCAGTGCCTTATTGTTATATACATTATACGTTCATAATCGTCAAAGGTCAACCAGAATCTGCAAAAAAGATGAAAAAAAGTGCGAAAAAAAATGTAGTAATATCAAGGACTTAGTGAGCTATTTGCCCGATTTAGAGCTTTAGTAAGTCCGTATTTCCTTAAATCTCCGGAGAAAAGATGCAGTTCGAGTGCTTTCTTTTCGTTCAATACTATAATACCTTGGTTAGTAAGGTAGTAAGGACAGTCAATAAACTTGTCTAAGAAGATTACAACTTGGGTTGTAACTTTAAAATCCTTAGGAAACGGAATGTTATAGTTTGTTAACTCTAAGTTTTCGGATAAAAAATTAAAGCCATCTTCTGTTAGTCTTAATCCACCAGATGTTTTGGCTCGAGTATTCTGCCACCATAATGGCATATATTCTTTTAATGTACTTTCATTAATTGATATGTCGGCTTGTTTTAAGAACACCTTGGTGTAGGTTTCTTTTAAGTTCATTTCTCTGTTACTACTTCACCAGTTACTAATTTTACAACTGCAAAATCTTTAGTATCAAAAAGTTCGTTTAGTTTTTTAGCAAGATTATGTGCATGGCCGGGATTACTAAAACTAACCTTTTTATATTTTGGTCCGGGGTAGTTTGTTAATACATTTGATGATTTTAAATTAAATGGTTTATTAGTATAAAAGACAGCCCAGATGGCTTCTGCATTTAATACTTGTTCTGAGCGGTATGTTTTCTTATTAACATGCTCTAAAATTATATCGGGTTTAGGTCTACTCATATCATTATCCTGTTATATACTACTATTATTTATCTAAAAATAACAGTTATATACGCAGTTTATCTATGAGTAATTAGCTTATTTCCAGCTAGTACCACCATCCATTGTAACATTAACAACTTCTTCGGTTTTATTAGCTTGATCTACTAGCTTTTCTAGATCACCATGTAGCCTAGACATTACACTTGCTAATGTAAAAGCAAGGTTCTTAGCTTCTTTTAGTTCTATCTTTACCTCAATTGCATTAGAATTATCAGCAATTTTTACCCTATCAATAAATTGTTGTAAAGGAATAGTGTTTAAAGGTTTAACGGTTTGCACGGCTTAACTCCTGTCGCATCTCTAATTCAGTTTTGAAAGGTCCACGAAATTCGTATTTTTCTAAAGTAACTTGTTTTGGACATAAACTTTTCACCCAACCTTTTTCAAAATGGATTATAAAGTATCCTGCACAATATAAGCTCTTAGATTTTTTACTTTTTGTAAATAGTGCAAATTTTCTTTTTAGGTCGTACATTGCATTATACGGAACAGTACTAGTTACTAGTCCATAAATTTCTTTTGAAACAGTTTCATTAGCATCACTTATAGTAGCTTTGCTCCAAAGAATTTCACCACCGATGCCTTTCTTAAGATCTTTTAGACAACTATAATACTCAGTTGTGCGTCGTTGATTAACTGGTTGTTGACAAGAATACATATAATGATTATTCTCGTCTTTGGATAATGTACCAATCTTGTTTCCTTGATTTGCATCTTCAATTATCCAAAACTTATTTTTTAATATTTCTTTTGCTTTTACGTCAGTCATATAGGATACCTCGCTTGTAATGGCTCAGCATAAGCCTGAGCATTATCAGTTATTCTTTGCATATCGTATACTGCACAGAATTTCATTAGCCGCAATCCCACTTGCGGTATATTTTTGGGTTGTGCATTTTCTATAATTGTATTAAAGATCTTGTCTTTAATATTTTGTGGTTGTGCAGATAAATCACATAGTCCTACATTACGATTATAATCGTCTAATACTCGATGTTCTACACCTTCATGATCAGACCACCGTTGCAACATTAAGTTATTCCAGTTGTAGCCTTTTGTGTCTTTATCGTTAAATGCTTCTGTTAAGCCTACTTTGTTACGTGTACCTTTAACTCTTACCCCAGGATAAGCACTAAACACATTATCACTTGTGTCACCTCTCATGCATTTTTCAAACAATAACCATTCTGGGTTAGGTGCAAGTTTTTCTTGTTTAGTCTTTTTATCTATAATCTTTTTACCTTTATCATCAAAGTATCCTTCATTTGTAATAGTTGTATTAGAAACTCCGTTATACTGAGTTACAGTAGGTGATATTAGTTGTGCAAAATCACCATCAGTTGATATAATCACATGCTCATCATTAGGATGATGTTGTACCCAACCTGCAATTAAATCGTCTGCTTCTAACTCGTCGTGTTGTAAGACTGTACAGTTAGTTTTTTCTATAATAAAGTCTTTAAAATTGTCAAATGTTTCCCAGAAGACTTTTTCTTCTTCTTGTTGTGCTTCTGTTAATGCATCACGAGCCGCTTTCCTATTTCGTTTATACGGAGCATAAACATCTTTACGCCAACTGCGGCCTTCTAAACAAAATACAATATGATCGCCATCAAAGTCGTTCCATGCCTTTTTTATACTGTTAAACGTAATATGAAAAGCCATTCCAACTTTTATATCAAGATCACCACGTACTACATGACGAGCTCTAAAGAATGTATTTGCTGTATCAACTAGAACATATTTCATTGTGTATATTTCACCTTATATTAATTTAAGTATATTATAACGCATTTAACTCCGCCTGTCAACCTAAATAATTTGAGCAAACTTTTCCGTTTCAAAGTCAGCATTCTTCCAACTATTTTCGTCAGCACCTGGCCCTACCATAGTTAACTCACGTTTAACAAACATATCATATGGATGCCAAGTTCTCTTCCGACTTTTATTGTGGATATCTATAGCTTCCATGCCTACTTCTTTTTCACTTAATAAACATATACCATAATGAAATCCTGTATATATTAGTTTTGTAATATCGTTTTTAACACAATATCGATTTAACTTCAATAGTGATGTGATACGAGGATAATTTGCAAATGTAGATATAATAGGATCATTGTCATTTATAACAATAAACTTATGATGACAAGGTGTTAAGTAGTAGTTTATACGTTGACTCATACGTACCATTTCTGCACCTAACCAAGGAAACATTTGATCAGCTTCCCAGCCCATACGTTGTACAGGGTGCATAACTAACCATAAGCCATTTTTTTGTAGATCTTCTAGTTTCTTAGGCTTCATTTATTAAGATACTTCGCTTTTACCGTCTTTATTAACATTACCTACATTAATATATCCAGCACCTCTTGATTGGTCTTGTCCTTGATCTTTAAGGATATTTCGTGCAACGTCTTTAAACCAACCATCAACAATCTGTTCGTTTGTCTCGCCAGTATATCCAGCATCTAATAGTTGTTCGATAAATTCGTTGTTCCAGTCAAGTTCAAAGAAGCCGTTTTTAATATCTTTTTCATTTACATGTGTATCCAAAACTGCTACCCAAGGTTTCTTAGCCTTTTGTGCCGCTTTCTTTTCAGCCATTAACAATTCAAACCTTGTTTTATCCTTAGGCGTGTTACTTGTATTTTTTGACATCAAGTTTTTTAATTTATCTAACATAGTTATATTCCTGATTCTCTAAGTTTATTAAGATCAATTTCTGTCTTAAGTCTAGGTTCCCCAACTGTTTCCGAAGATATCGACGTGTAATCTCGGGGTATATCTCCATCCCCTTCCCATTGCAAGGGTGGCAACGGTTTTTGCGTTTTCCTGATACTCTTCATAGCATCCACCCACCGCCATACAGTATACTGGACATTCCACTTTAGCATCTCTATACTCGGCAACCGCTTTTTCAACTTCGTCAATGTCGACTTCGTCAGCGACCACAAATTTAAGATACAAGTGAGTATTGGGTACAGTATAATATGAATTAGCAATTTCAGGCTTGATAGCATCACTCCATAGCTCGCCACTGACACTAAGTTTCGGAGAGCAACTCCAAGTTGTATGAAATCTTGCTTTAGTTGAGATGTAGTCTTTGAAATCATCTCTAAGTTCTTGCGTTGTGTTCGTTTCAAATGTAACATTTTTTAAATCCTCCATTCTAGGATGTTCAAATAATTCTAAATACATTCTTTGCCATCCTAGCAAAGGTTCTCCTCCAGTAATAACTAAGTGAACATCTTGACCGTTACTACAAGTCCATTTACCTTCAGGAGTTTTTGATAGTAATTCATCAACTAAATCATCAATTTGATAATCCGTAGTAAACTTCTTAAACCTAGGATCCCACGATGCATAACTATCACAACCTCTATGCACTAAAGGTAAATCCTTTAATGTATTATACTTACCTGGGTTAGCTTGATGGTCTTTAGCAATCTGATCAAAGTCTGTAGCCAATTCTCCACGTGGCATACCAAAACCTTGGCATTTAAAATTACAACCAAACATACGTAAAAATATTGAAGGCACACCAACAAATCTGCCTTCTCCCTGCACACTATAAAATGATTCACATACTCTAGCCTTCATATATCTTCTCCCTTATAACAGCCTTATTGTAGCCTAATCTGGACATCTCGTCCAAAAATTTTTCTTCTGTCCAAGCACCATACTCAAACATTTGTATTGCTTTATCCACTTTACGATTCCAAAACTCTCTAACATTGGCTACACTCATTTTCCGTGCCCCTTCATACTTAGACAAATATCATAAAACTCTTT
>TARA_B110000438_G_scaffold33857_1_pt1 | contig 75814 bp, 67 predicted proteins | sample TARA_B110000438 | Tara Oceans TARA_B110000438 (sample SAMEA4398413) | marine metagenome | biome: Polar Biome; feature: [MES] marine water layer (ENVO:01000295) within the mesopelagic zone...; material: water (ENVO:00002006), including particulate matter (ENVO:01000060) such as...... | reverse complement strand
GATTTGACTCTATTATAGCTCTTTTTTTAAAATGAGAACCTTGATAAGATGGTAAAATCTGAGAAAAACTATAATTTGACATCAGTATTAAAATAAAAAATAATAGATTGTGTTTCATGAAAAAATTAAATTTTATCATCTACTTACTTTTTATTATAATGAGCAAAAGTATGAATGGATCAAATATAGATTATAAAAAATATGATACAAAGGAAAAGAAAGTTATGTTTTTTGGCAACTCAATAACCCAAAGTTGGAGTGACTATACAAAATTCTTTTCAGATAATGGATATATAAACAAAGGTATTTCAGGTCAAACAACTGATCAGATGTTACTTAGATTTAAAGAAGATGTGGTAGATGAAAAACCTTATTGTGTTGTAATTTTAGCAGGAATTAATGATCTAGCTCAAAATAACGGTCCTATTTCTTTAGAAGATATTTTTGAAAATATAAAGTCCATTATAAAAATTGCAAATGATAATAATATTAAAGTCATACTAAGTTCTATTTTACCTACATATGAATTTCTATGGAATCCAGGAATATATCCTAGCAATGACATAATTTTTCTTAATAAAAATTTAAAAGATTTTTGTAAATCTGGTGAAGCTACATATGTTGACTATCATTCATCAATGAAAGATAAGAGAGATGGACTCAAAGATGAATTAACATACTGGAGAGATGATTTTAATGGATATGATGGAGTTCATCCCAATAAAAAGGGTTACTTAAAAATGGAAAAAATTATTTCAAAAACTCTAAAAAAAACACTCTAATCCATTAACTCATTAAAGGTTTTTAATACATCATTATAATCACCATTAGCAATTTCATAAGTCATTTCATGGGTTTTGGTAGGTAAAGAAGTAGTATTATTTAACTCCCAACTCATGCCTCCTAATCTGCTTTGTACTGACGGCGAAGATCCAGAATATACATCTGCATAGTCATCTAGACTCCTAGTTCCAGTCAATATCAATCTTAAATCCATCAGTGCACCCTTTTTGTCATTCAATGACTTAACATCTTTGTCAGTTGAAGAATTAATTACTTTATTAATTTCCCCATCAACCGTTTCTATTGCATCCTCAATGTCGGAAACAAGTTTTTCAAACTTTGAAAATAGTCTGTCAAACTCAACTTGGAAGGTAAATAATTTCTCCCTATCAGCTTGGGATGATTTACTTCCTAATTGCTGAACTTTAAATTTTATTTTATCAGATAACAAACTTAAAATGTTATTTTCAAATTTTTCTAAATGAATAGAATAAATACCTGGAGGTACTAAGGGACCAGAATAATTATTTTCTTCATCAATATTTCTATTTGAAAAAGTTCTGAGATCCCAATACTTTTCATGATAACCTTTAGTTCTATTTGCATTAATCCTTCTTATAATATCTCCTTTACTATTCATTATTGTAAGTAGTATCTTAGGATTTTTTTCCTTAGATTCTTCTTCTAAAACCTGAGTTGTAGGATAATTAATAGTCTCACCTCTACTAAACTTTATTTTATCACCCTCCTGTCTAGACTCATATCTTGATTTTAAATCATCTTTTAAGTAATAAGATAATTTAAGCCCATAAGTAGGGTTTGGTGAGGAAAAAAAATTGTGACCCGTAGCTGATTTTTCTGGGGAAGCAACAATATACTGGTATACATCTTTGACTGAAAATAAGTGAGCTTCTTTTGATAATAATTCACCTTTAAACTCTCTTATTGAAGAGTAATCATCAACAATATAAAAACCTCTACCAAATGAAGCAGCTACAAGATCGTCTTCACCCTCATGAATTTCTAGATCTCTTATAGGAATAGTTGGAACAGATTGGAATTCATTCCATGAGCTACCTGCGTTAACAGAATAAAACATACCAAATTCAGTCCCGACAAATAGCAAGTTAGGATTTAAATGATCTTCAACTATTGTCCATACAAAATTATTATTAGGTAAATTAGATGTAATAGAATTCCAAGATTTTCCGCCATCTCTTGTAACAATAAGATATGGTTTAAAATCACCATATTTATGATAGTTAAATGAAACATATATTGTATTAATATCATGCTTTGAAGCAATAACATCAGTAACATAGGCTCTTGATGGAACACCATTAAAGTTCTCATAAGTTTCCCAATTATTACCGTTATCTCTTGTTACCTTAACAAGCCCATCATCAGTACCAACAATAATTAATCCTTCTTGAAGTCTTGATTCATCAAGAGCAACTATTGTTCCAAGAGGAGAAGTAAAAACATTTTTAAAGATCGCGTCGATACCCCATATTTTTCCCATTACTTTTTTCTTATTCCTATCCTCATTTCTTGTAAGGTCTGGACTAATTTTTTCCCATGAATTTCCTCTATCGTCACTCTTAAATAAATAATTTGCAGCAAAGTAAAGCTTATCAGTATTATGAGGACTAATTATAAGAGGTGAATCCCAATTCCACCTAAAAGCAGATTCATTAGGACCTGGCTGTGGCCTAATCCCTATTTTTTCTCCGTTTGACTTATCATATCTCATTATTCCTGCATACTGAGACATAGTATATAATATGTTTGGGTCTGATGGATCTACCCTAACCTGAAAACCATCTCCTCCTGTTGTAACAAACCAATCACTATTTCTGATACCAGACCTATTTTTTGTTCTAGAAGGACCTCCAAAACTATCATTATCTTGAGTTCCACCATAGACATTGTAAAATGGTTTCTGATTATCAATCCCAACCCTATAAAGCTGAATGATAGGTAGATTATCAATAAATCTCCATGTTTTCATCTTATCAAAACTTTCATATATACCTCCATCACAACTAATCATAATATAATCCGGATCATTTGGATCAAAAAGAACATCATGACTATCAACATGTTTTTTATTTTCAGGAATTCTATTAAATGTCTTCCCTCCATCCTCAGTAACATACGACCTCATATCTACAGAGTATACTTTATCAAATTGATGAGGATCAGGGAATATCTCAACGTAATACTGAGAGTCTACAACTTGATAATTACTCATTTTTTTCCATGTCTCACCATAATCTTCTGATCTGTAAAAACCTTTAGTTTTTTCTTTAGCTGTAATTAAAGCATAAACAACATTTGATTGTTGGGGGGAAATAGCAAGGCCTATCCTTCCTAAATCTCCTCCGGGAAGTCCATTTTTTAACTTTTTCCAAGTTTTTCCCTTATTAATAGATTTAAAAATCCCACCATCTGGACCACCAGCAATAATTATTCCAAAATGTCTTCTTCTCTGGTATGTACTTGCATACATAACATTATTATTTTCATAGTCCATAACCACATCCGATATTCCTGTATCATCGTTAATATGTAGTATCCTAGACCAAGTCTTACCACCATCAATAGAATTATATAACCCTCTTTCACCTCCAGATTTCCAAAGTGGCCCTTGAGATGCCACAAAAATATTATCAGAATCATTTGGATCAACTATAATTTTAGCAATATGTTCAGATGTTTTAAGTCCCATATTTTCCCATGTCATTCCACCATCAATACTTTTATAAATACCATCTCCGAAGCCTACTGATCTTTGACTATTATTCTCTCCAGAACCAACCCAGAGTATTTTGGAATTATTAGGGTCCATAGTAATTGTCCCAATTGAAGATGATCCATAGTGTTCAAATATTGGAATCCAAGTAGTTCCTGCATTCTCAGTTTTCCAAATATTACCAGAAGCCACTGTTACATACCAAATGCTTTTATCTGAGTGATCCTTAATAACCTTTGTTATTCTACCAGAGACCTTAGCTGGTCCAATATTTCTTACTTGAATATTATCAAATAAGTTTGTTTCTAAAATCTGTTGATTCTTCTTTTGTGATAAAATATCAATAGATATAAAAGACATTAGAGTTATTAATAGTATAATTTTATTTTTCATTTTTAGGGTATTTGATTAGTCAAATATATAATTTTTTGATTTTATCAAAAAAATTAATACTTACCCTTGTAAAAAAAAAAATCTACTATACTCATAATAGTGATCCCAAAAATAGAAACAGTAAAGAAATTCAATGAAAAAGAAGGAATTATTTTATTTAAAATTGACCAATCAAAAATGATATAAATAATATAATTAAAAAAAATAAGAGTAAAATAACTCCCTATTCCAGATTTTAAAGATGCAATTATTTTTTTTTCCATTATAAAATTCAATCTTCAATATCAGGATATAAAAAATTATTATATGGAAACCTTTTAATATGAATTTTTCTGACTTCTAAATATATTTTCTTTCTAAATTCCTTTATATTTTCTTTTGTTATTGCAGATATAAAAATAGAATTATCAGCAGTTTTTGACATCCACGTTTTTTTCCACTCATCTAAAGTATAATTATCTTCCGAATACTCCTCTAGTAAATTAGATTCATCAAATTCTTTATTTTTATAAATATCTATCTTATTAAAAACCATAATAATAGGTTTATCCATAGAATCTATCTCTTTTAAAGTTTTATTTACTGATTCAATGTGATCTTGAAAATTAGGATGTGAAATATCAACAATATGCAAAAGAATATCAGCTTCTCTTACTTCATCTAATGTACTTTTAAATGATTCAACTAATTGAGTAGGTAATTTTCTTATAAAACCTACTGTATCTCCCATCAAAAATGGAAGGTTTTCAATTACTACCTTTCTAACTGTTGTATCAAGAGTTGCAAATAACTTATTTTCAGCAAAAACTTTAGACTTACTAACTGTATTCATTAAAGTTGACTTACCAACATTAGTATAACCAACCAGTGCAACACGAACCAATTTACCTCTATTTCCTCTCTGGACAGACATTTGTTTATCAATTGATTTGATTTTATCTTTTAAAAGAGAAATTTTATCCCTAACAATCCTTCTATCTGTTTCTATTTCCGTTTCACCTGGGCCTCTCATGCCAATTCCTCCTTTTTGACGCTCTAAATGAGTCCACATACCTCTTAAACGAGGTAATAAATATTGGCATTGTGCTAGTTCAACCTGAGTTCTAGCATAACTTGTTTTAGCCCTTTGAGCAAAGATGTCTAAAATTAGATTTGTTCTATCCAAAACTTTAATATTAAGAATTTTACTAATATTTTTCTCTTGTGCAGGAGATAATTCATCATCAAAAATTATTGTTTTAATATTATTTTCTTTTACATATTTTGAAATTTCATTCATTTTTCCACTTCCAATAAAAGTACTTGGGTTAGTTATATTAATTTTTTGAGTAAATCTTTTATCAACTTGACTTCCAGCTGTTAAAGTTAAAAACTCAAGTTCATCAAGATATTCATTAGATTTCTTATAATTTTGATCTCTGTTAATTACACCTACAATAATGGTTTTTTCAGATTTGGTTTTATTCACAAGCAATTATAAAATTAATTTCTAAGCATATTAATTGTACCAAAGGTGGGAATCGAACCCACACTCCCGAGGGAACACGATTTTGAATCGTGCGCGTCTACCAGTTCCGCCACTTTGGCAAAAAGATTTCAAAAATACATTATTTACTATAAAAAATTAATTTTTATAGAAGCATGCTCTCTAATACCTAAAAGTTTAGATGCATTCCCTTTATTCATACCTATTTCTAATACTTTATTATAATTAAAAAGTGCAAAAATATCAGCAGTATCTACATCTTTATATGCTTTAGAAAGAATATTAATAATTTCTCCACCTACATTTATTTCAAAAGCTCCAGAATTTTTAGATAAAACTTTATTAAAATCAGATAATGTTATATTAGTTATAAGGTTACCATAGTCATCAATTCTCAATACATAACCAATGACTTGATTTTTTAAAATTGATGATTCCTTATTTAAAAATTTTCTAATATTATTTGTTGGATTACCAAGTGTAGTATAATTTAAACCTGAAGCTAATTTAGCTGCAATTTCTCCCATATATTTCTCAGGGAAGGTAGGGTTTTTATTACCTTCAAGCAAAATAGCATTATAATTTTCTTTTGACTCAATTAATCCTATTATACCAGAATTAAAAGTAATTATGAAATGACCATTTAATTGAAATAAAATAATATCATCATTATTATCATGTTTTACAGAAATTATATGAATTGACTCATCTGAAAATTCTTCGAAAACATTTTTAAAAACATTAGCTGCATGAGAAATATCATATTTGTTAATATTATGAGAAATATCAATAATCTTTAGATTTTGATTATACTTTAAAATTGATGCTTTTACAGATGAGACATAATGGTCTGATAATCCAAAATCAGAAATAAAACTAATAATTGCCATAGGCAAATTGAATAATTTTTAAATTTGCATCAAAAAAAAAATTAATATATTTTGGTAGAAAAAATAATAGATTTAAAAGATATAGAACTTGTTGAATTCTTGGGGATTCAAAATAAAAATATTCAAAAAATTGAATCCGCATTTCCTAAAACAAAAATAGTTTCCAGAGGAAACAAAATATCAATTAAAGGAAATAAAAATCAACTTCTTGAAGTAGAAAAAATAATTCAATCAATGTTAGCTCATTTTGATAAATTTGGAAGAATAGACAATAAAACAATTTATAATCATATAAATAATGAGACAAGTAATGAAGAAAAAGAAATAATTCTTTTTGGATCTAATGGTAAAAAAATTTGTGCGAAGACTTCAAATCAGAAAAAAATTATAAATCTTAATGAAAAAGATGATTTAGTTTTTGTCATTGGCCCGGCTGGCACAGGTAAAACATACGTTAGTGTTGCGCTTGCAATTAAAGCATTAAAAAACCGATCTTTAAAAAAAATTATTATTACAAGGCCAGTAGTTGAAGCTGGTGAAAATTTAGGTTTTTTACCTGGTGATCTTCAAGATAAAATTGATCCATATCTTCGTCCAATATACGATGCACTAGAAGATATGCTTCCTGTTAGTAAAGTAAAAAAATATTTAGAAGATAAGACTATTGAAATTGCACCAATAGCATATATGAGAGGAAGAACTTTAAAAGATGCTTTTATATTATTAGATGAAGCACAAAATACTACTCCATCACAACTTAAAATGTTTCTAACCAGACTAGGTCCAAATTCTAAAATGATTGTAACAGGAGATATTTCACAAATTGACTTGAATAAGAATCAAAAATCAGGATTACAAGATGTAATAAAAAGATTGAAGAACGTAAATGGAATTGGATTTACTTTTCTTGATAGCTCAGATGTATTAAGGCATAGTTTGGTAAAAAAAATATTAGATAAATACTAAATGAAGAATCATATAATAATCGATTTTGATTCTACATTTATAAAAACAGAGTCCCTAGATATCCTAGCAAAAGTTTCTAAAAGTTGTAATCAAAAATCTGAAAAAAAAATTACTGAAATTACTGAAATGGGTATGAATGGAAAGATCTCATTTAAAAACTCATTAAATGAAAGAATTAAATTATTCAGCGCTACAAAAAAAGATATTGATAATACAATAAAAATAATTAAAACCCATATTTCACCATCATTTAAAAAAAACAAAAACTTCATAAAAAAAAATTCTAATTATATATATATTATATCAAGTGGGTTTATTGAAATCATTAGACCTATAGTTAAATCATTTGGTATAAAAGATAAAAATATATATGCTAACTCATTTAAATATGATTTAAATAAAAATGTAATTGGATATGATAAAGATAATCCATTATCAAAATCTAAAGGAAAAGTAAATATTTTAAAAAAATTGAAATTAGATGGTATAGTACATATTATTGGTGATGGTTATACAGATTATGAGATAAAAAAAGAAAATTATGCTGACTATTTTTATTTATATACAGAAAATATAAAAAGAAAATCATTAATAAAAAAAGCAGATTTTTTATTAAAATCGTTTGATGAATTTATTGTTAAATTATAATGAATAAAAGAGTATTATCGTTTCCTAAAAATAAGATAAAAGTATTACTGCTGGAAAAGATTGATTCAGTAGCAAAAAATATTTTTGAAAAAGAAGGATATCATATTGAAACTCATAAAGGAAGTCTAAAAGAGGATGAACTAATTGAAAAAATAAAAGATATTTCAATTTTAGGAATTAGATCTAAAACTATAATATCAAAAAAAGTATTAGATTCAGCAAATCGGCTTCTATCCATTGGAGCTTACTGTATTGGAACAAATCAAATAGACCTTGAAGAATGTAAGAAGAAAGGCATAATTACATTTAATGCTCCTTATAGTAATACAAGATCTGTTGTAGAGATTGTTATTGGTCAAATCATTATTTTATTAAGAAATATTATTATTAAGTCTAATCAAATGCATAATGGCATTTGGAAAAAAGATTCTATTAATAGCTATGAAATCAGAAATAAAATTCTTGGAATTATAGGTTATGGAAATATAGGATCTCAATTATCTGTAATTGCAGAATCACTAGGAATGAGAGTAATATATTATGATATAGTTGATAAACTTTCAATTGGTAATGCAAAAAAATATGAATCAATGAATGAATTATTAAAAGATTCTGATGTAATAAGTATTCATGTTGACGGAAGAAAAGAAAATACAAATTTAATTGCTGATAAAGAAATTGAAATAATGAAAAAAGGATCGATTATAATTAATTATAGCAGAGGAAATATTATTAATATTGAGTCATTAAAAAGAAATTTAAAAAATAATAAATTATTAGGTGCTGCAATAGATGTATTTCCTAAAGAACCTTTAAATAATAATCAAATATTTAAGTCTGAACTGATAGGTTTAAAAAATATTGTTCTCTCACCTCATGTTGGGGGAAGTACAAAAGAAGCTCAAAAAAATATTGGTGCCTTTGTTCCTCAAAAAATTATAGATTATATTAATACAGGTAATTCATCAAACTCTGTAAACTTTCCAAAATTATCTCTACCAGAACAAAAAGATTCACATAGATTTATTCATATTCATAAAAATGAACCAGGTGTGATGCTAAAAATAAATCAGATTCTTTCCTCATATAATATTAACATTGTTGGTCAATACCTTAAAACAAATAATTCTATAGGATATGTTATTACCGATATTAATCGAGAATATAATAAAGAAGTAATAAAAAGTCTTAAAAAAATAAAAGGAACAATAAGATTAAGAGTTCTTTATTAAAAAATATGAAAAATAAAATCTTTTTTACCCCAGGTCCATCTGAATTATATTTTACAGTCTTTGATCATGTAAAAAAAGCATTTTCGAATCAAATTCCATCAATTTCTCATAGAAGCATTGAATTTGAAAAAATATATAATACTTGTATTGAAAACTTAAAAGTAATATTTGATTTACCAAATGATTATAATATAGCATTTATATCTTCTGCAAATGAGGTATGGGAAAGAATTATTCAAAATTTAATTTATGATAATTCTGTTCATTTAATTAATGGATCATTTTCTCAAAAATTTTATGATTTCACTAAAATGTATAGAGTAAATTCTGAAGGATATTTCTTTAATAAAGAGCCATATAATATTAAAAATATAAAAAATGATTATCAATTAATTTCTATTAGTTTAAATGAAACAAGTACAGGGATAATGTGTAGTGATAATACAATTAATCAAATTAGAAATAAATTTAATAGTGGAATAATTGCACTTGATTGTACAAGTGGTTCACCTAGTATAGCTTTTAAAGCTGAAAATGTAGATACATTTTATTTTTCAGTTCAAAAATGTTTTGGATTACCATCAGGACTTGGAGTGTGGGTATACAACGAAAAGTGTATAAAAGCTAATGAAAAAAAAATTGAATTGGGGGAAATTACTGGATCATATCATTCTTTACAAAAAATACATCAAATGAGTTTGAAATCACAAACTCCTGCAACTCCAAATATTCTTGGAATTTATTTACTCATGAAAGTTTCAGAAGATATTATTAGAAATGGAATGAATTTATTAATAAAAGATACAAATTATAAATCTACCTTAATTTATGATACTATTAAAAAGCATGACTTGTTAAAACCTTCAATTATGAATCAAGAAATTCAATCAAAAACTGTTATAGTTGCAGATACAAAAATATCATCACAAATATTTATTGATAAATTAAAAGCTAAAAACTTAATTATTGGAAAAGGATATGGTAAAAATGATAATCAAATAAGAATAGCTAACTTTCCAACTCATTCTAAAGAATCTATAGAACTTCTTTGTGATGAAATAAAGTTAATTCAATGAAAACATCTTTAGTTACCGGTGGTGCAAGTGGAATAGGACTTGAATTTGTTAAACTTTTATTGAAAGATAAATACAAAGTTTTTATTATAGATAATAGTGATAAAAATCTTAAAAATTTAAAATATAATTTAGACTCAAGTAATTATAAATCTATAAAAGAAGATTTATCAGATATCAAATCACCTGAAAAGATTTATGATAAATTAAAAAATGAAAATATTGATATCTTGATTAATAACGCTGGATTCGGAACTTATGGTAAATTCTATGAAACAGAATGGAATATTGAAAAAAAAATGATCAATCTCCACGTATTAAATACTACTTATTTAACAAAATTATTTCTTAAAGACATGATTAAAAAAAATAAAGGTAAAATTCTAAATATCTCATCATTAGCAGCCTTTCAACCTGGCCCTTTAATGGCTTTGTACTATGCTACAAAAGCATATATTTTACATTTTACTGAAGCTATATCTAATGAGATTAAAGATAAAAATATAACTATTTCAGTACTTTGTCCTGGACAAACATCAACTGGCTTTCAAAAATATGTTTCAACAAAAAAAAATACAATTAAATTTAATACGGCAAGTCCAGTAAAAGTTGCTAAATATGGGTATAATGGCCTTAAAAAAAATGTTACAGTATCAATTCCTGGAATATTTAATAAATTTTTAGTTAATTTAAATAGAATTCTACCTAGATCATGGTCAACTAATATCGTACGCTATATACAAGAAAAAAATAGAAAATAACATATTGCAATTCTGTTAATTTAATCTTAAATTAATTTTACAGTTAAAATAAACATGGATAAAAATTTAATACAAGAAGAAATACAACTATTAAGAAAAGAATTAGAATATCATAATCAGCTCTATTATAATGAGCATAAAAATGAAATATCTGATTTTGAATATGATCAAAAAATGAATGATCTTATTAGTTTAGAAAAACAATTTCCAGATTTAAATTCAAATAATTCTCCAAGCATTAGAATTGGAGGAAAAGTAACTAAGGAATTTAATACAATTAATCATTCTTCACCAATGCTTTCACTATCAAATACATATTCTGATGAAGAACTTGATGTTTTTGATAAAAGAATTAAAAAAATTCTAAAAAGTAATCAAATTGAATATACATGTGAATTAAAATTTGATGGAGTAGCTCTTAGTATAATATATTCTAATGGTAAATTTTTAAGAGCTGTAACACGAGGTGATGGAAAAAAAGGAGATGACATTACAAATAATGTAATAACAATTAAAAGCTTACCATTAGAGATTAATAATAATAATCATTTAGAAGTAAGAGGAGAAGCATTTTTATCAAAAATAAATTTTGAACGAATTAATAAATTAAAAATAAAAAACAACGAAATCCCTTTTTCAAACCCTAGAAATGCAGCATCAGGATCATTAAAAATGCAAGATTCTAGTATTGTATCTAAAAGAAATTTAAACTGTTATATTTATTCATTAAACTCTGATTCCATAGATATTAAGACTCATGAAGAAAATTTAATTTATTTAAAAAAATTAGGTTTTAATATTCCGGAAACATTTAGAAAGTGTAATTCTATTTCAGAAGTTAAAAAATATATTCAAAGTTGGGAAAAAAAAAGATCTTTACTAGATGTCGATACAGATGGAATTGTTATAAAAGTTAATAATTTAAATCAACAAAAAATTTTAGGTCTGACTAGTAAAAGTCCTAGATGGGCTATAGCATATAAATATAAAGCAAAAAACAGCATAACTAAAATTATTGATATCAGATATCAAGTAGGAAGAACAGGAGCTATAACTCCAGTTGCAATACTTGAGCCAGTTCAACTCAGTGGATCAATTGTAAAGAGAGCTTCTCTTCATAATGAAAATGAAATTAAGAGATTAGATATTAGAATCAATGATACTGTTTTTATTGAAAAAGGAGGTGAAATTATTCCTAAAATTACAGGGGTTAAAATTGATGATAGATCATTAAATTCTTCAAAATTAAAATTTATTGATAAATGTCCATCATGTAATACATTACTCGAAAAAATAAATAATCAAGTAAATCACTATTGTTTAAATCGAACGCTCTGTAAACCTCAAATTTTAGGAAAAATAGAACATTACATAAGTAAAAATGCAATGAACATAGAACATTTAGGCCCCGAGACAATAAAAGGTCTAGTTGAAAAAAACATAATAAAGAATATATCTGATCTATACAAAATTAAATATGAAGATATTATAGATTTAGAATTTAAAATAAATAAAAATGAAAAAAAACGATCATTAAAGAATAAGTCATGCCTAAATATAATTTCAAGTATTAAAAACTCAACAAAACAACCTTTCTCTAACTTACTTTTTGGTTTAGGAATTAGGTATGTAGGTAAAACAACAGCTGAAAAAATAGCAAAACATTTTAAAGAAATAAATGCATTAGCAAAAGCATCATTTGATGAGATAATTTCCATTAATGAGATTGGTGATAAAATCGCAGAAAGTATAGTTTCATACTTTTCAATAGAAGCAAACCTTTCAATTATTAATAGTCTTAAAAAATCTGGACTAACACTTTATGTACAAGATTCAAATATTATATATAAAAGTGATAACTTAAAAAATTTAAATTTTGTTGTTAGTGGTACATTTTCAAATTATTCTAGAGAAGAAATTAAAAAAAAAATAGTAATTAATGGAGGAAAAGTTACAACTACTCTATCATCTAAAACTCATTATTTATTAGCTGGAGAGAATGTTGGACCAAAAAAAAACTTAAAAGCTTTAGAATTAAATATTAATATATTATCTGAGAATAATTTTAATAAAATGATATGAAATTTTTATTACCAGCAATAAATTTAATTGAGCATAAAAAATATAGGGTAAATCGAATATCTCTTAATTATCTTAATTCCAAATATTTTGGAATACTCTATGAATATGTTGATGAGAATAAACAGAAAGAAATAAATTTATTTGTAAAAAAATTAAAATTAGATGGAAAAAAGGTTGACTTATTACCAGCTATAAAAAAAAATAATGCTGACAATAGATATTTTAAAACATTTAGATTGAATGAAATCAACTTTTTAGGAAAATGGAAAAATAAAAATGTTAATTCATTCATATATCAACCTTATGATTTTTTAATCTATTTAGATTTAAAAATAAGTCCAGAAATGGAAAATATTTTAATAAAATCATTATCTAGATGTAGAATAGGGTTTTCATATAATAAACTTAAGATATTAGAGATGATCTTAAAAACAGATAATGAATTTGATATTAAAGATAGACTTGAAAAACTATATCATTATTTAAAAAAAATCCAATAAAAAAGGTGGTACAAGTACCACCTTTTATTCAGATATTCAAGTTTAAATTAACCTGAATTTTTCTGAGATTGAACTTCTTTTCTTACATCTTGAGCCCACACTTTAAGTGTTTGCATTCCTTTTCTAACTCTAGTACCAGCAGCTTTATTGCCTTTACCATAAAACTTATTAAAATCACCACCTAGACTTTCAACTAATCCAGTTAATTCATCATATCTACTCATTGTATAAAAATTTAAATTAAAAATAGTATGACTCAATTTAATTAAAAAATGTAGAATTTTATATAAAAGAGAGGCTTTTTTAGTGATTTTAAGATAAAATAGATCCTTTTTCACCCATTTTTAGGTAAATACCAGCATCTAACTTCTTTTTTACATCTTTAAATGCAAGAATCGTTTCATTAACATCATCCAAAGAATGAGAAGCTGTTGGTATAATTCTTAGCATAATAATACCTTTTGGAACTACAGGATAGATTACACCAGAACAGAAAATACCATACTCAGATCTTAAGTCTTTAATCATGTTTGTACATTCATATACACCTCCTTTTAGAATAATAGGTGTAACAGGTGATTGGGTTGTTCCTATATTAAAACCATTTGATTTAAACCCATCTTGAATAGCATTAACAATTTGCCAAAGTTTGTCTTTAAATTTAGGACTATTTTTTATTAATTCTAACCTCTTTAAATTTCCAATAACAAATGGCATTGGCAGAGACTTAGCAAAAATTTGTGATCTAAGTTTATACCTAAGATTATTTAAAATATCACTATCACCAGAAACAAATGCACCAATACTAGCCATAGATTTTGCGAAAGTTGAAAAATATAAATCTATTTGATCTTGAACTCCTTGTTCTTCACCTGCACCTGCACCTGTTTTTCCCATCGTTCCAAATCCATGTGCATCATCAACAAGTAATCTGAAATTATATTTCTTTTTTAAATCAACAATTGATTTCAAATCCCCCATATTCCCTGACATTCCAAAAACTCCTTCGGTAATTACTAATATACCTCCCCCAGTTTCATTAGAAATCTTATTTGCTCTTTCTAATTGCTTTTTTAAATTATCAATGTCATTATGAGGATAAACAAACCTTTTACCAATATGTAATCTTAAACCATCAATAATACAAGCATGACACTCAGAATCATATACTATTATATCTTTTCTATCAACTAAAGAATCAATTATTGATAAAACACCTTGATATCCATAATTTAAAAGAATAGAATCTTGTTTATCTACAAAATCAGAAAGTTCTTTTTCTAATTTTTCATGATTCGTAGAGTTTCCTGACATCATCCTTGCACCCATAGGGTATGAGAGACCCCAATCTTTTGCTGCTTCAGCATCAGCTTTTCTTATTTCTGGATGATTAGCCAATCCTAAATAATTATTCAAACTCCAATTCAAAACTTCCTTACCCTTAAATTTCATTCTAGGTGCTATTTCTCCTTCAAGTTTAGGAAACATGTAATAATTATCATCTATATGAGAATAAGTTCCCAGAGGACCTTTATTACTTAATATTTTTTCAAATAAATCCAAGTCTTTTCAAATTTTAAAAAGCAAACTTAATGATTAAAGATTAAAAATGGAAAGTAGATTATAATGAAATTTCTACAGTAGCACTTGAACCATTCTTACTTTTAGATTTACCTTTAGAGGCTTTACTCTCAGATATCAAACTACCTTCTTTAAGTTTTTTTGAAATTGCAATATATGGGCCTTTAACTACTTTATCACCTTGAGATATCCCAGATAAAATTTCAATATTTTCAAAATCACTAATTCCAGTGGTAACCTCAACCATTTTAGAAGTCATTTTATCTTCAATAAATACATACTGTTTGATAACTTCTATACCTGTGCTATCTTTCTTAGATTTGGTAGTCACTGATGCAATTGGTACAATAGTAATATTATTTTTAATCTGAGTAATAATTTCAACACTAGCAGTCATACCTGGTTTAAAAGGATTTTTTATACCTTCCACTTCAACCAAATTCCTATAAGATTCATTTAAAATTCTAATTTTTACTTTAAATTCAGTAACAGCATCAGCAGATGGCTTAGGATTAGCCGTACTAGCTATTTCAGTAACAACACCATTAAAAACTTCATCATAAGTAGTATAAGCATCAACATCAATATTTGTAGTATCACCAATACTAACTCTAACAATATCATTTTCATTAACATCCACTTCCACTTCCATTATTGATAAATCTGCTACTCTTAATAGTTCTGTTCCGGCCATCTGAGAGGTTCCCACTACTCTTTGACCCACTTCAACACTTAATAAGGAAACTGTACCTGTCATGGGAGCAAGGATACCTGTTTTTCTAAGATTTTCTTCAGCATCATCAACACTAGCTTTTGAGCTTATAACAACATATTGACTAGCAAGAACACTTTGCTTTGCAGATTCTAAATCTTGTTTTGAAATCTTAAAATTTGATTCTGAAAGTTCATAATCAGAATCAGAAATTACATTTTGCTTATATAACTTATCTTGTCGATCAAACTCTAATTTAGACCTTAAATATTGTGCCTCAGACCTAGCAAGACCTGATTTAGTACTTGACAAATTAGCTTTAACTTGATTATAATTAGCTTTTGACCTTTCTAAAGCGTTAATAAAATTTTCAGGTCTTATTTTCACCAGCAAGTCCCCTTCTTCTACAAAATCTCCTTCCATTATATTAAGCTCAATAATTTCACCTGCTACTTCAGGACTAATACTAACTTCTACTTCAGGTTTAATCTGACCAGATGCTGTAACTAGTTCGGTAATTGTACCATTTTCAACAGTTATAATCTCCACTTCAATTGGATCAACTCCACCAATAATACCAAAATGTTTTGCACCCAAACCAACAGCTACAGATATTACTGATAAAATAAGAATAAAAATAAATCCCTTGTTTTTCATATTTAAAAAGTTAAAGTTTTCCCTTGATAAAAATCTAATACCTTCAATTTAAATATATAATCATACTTTGAAGATAACAAATCATTCTTAGCTTTCACTAAATTATTATTTGACACTTGATACTCAGTAAAATTTATTGCTCCAATATTATATTGACTTTTAATAATTCTAAAAGATTCTTCTAATGCTTGAACTTGTTTTAATGAAGCAGAATATGACTTAGATGCAGATAAAGCATCATTATAAGAAGTCTCGATTGTTTGTCTTATTTGATTTTTTGCTTCAATCACATTAATATCTGCAAGTTGTTTATTGAGTTTTGATCTTTTAATATTTGAAGAAGTTTGATACCTATTAAAAATTGGAATTGAAATAGAAATAGATAATGATTTACTTAAATAATCTTTCCATTGCTCTATTAAAGAAAAATCTTTATCAATACCTGTAATATTAGGAGATGGACTTAATGTAGATACAGTTTCTAGAGGGTTATTTGTTAAATAACCGATTGTAACTGGAGTCATAGTATAGCCATCATAAAATTGTCTTTGTCTATTAGCATAACTAGAATAATTTGTATTAAAATTTGATGACATACTAATAGTCGGATATCTACCACTTTTTGAAATTCTTAAATCATATTTACTAGACTCAACATTTTTTATTGCACTTTTTAATTCAGGTAATACATCAATAGCTAAATTATAAATATCATTTGTATTAGACTCTATAACAGTAGAAGGTGAAATATTAACTAATGGCTTCGTAATAACTATTTTTTTTTGAGTTTCTAATAGCATAATTTGTTTAAGTTGTAAAATAGATAATCTATAAGCATTTTCTTGTTGAATTAAACTAAGTTCATCACCTGCTATTTGAGCCTCTAAATTTAAACGATTAGTAATTGGAATAGAACCTGCATCAACAAGCTTACTAATTCTTGAAAATTGCTCTTTTGTTGACTGAAGTTGAAACTTTGCGTTTTCCAACCTATCCATAGTCAATAATACTGTTAAGTAAGAACTTACCACACTAAGCATAACATTATTTCTGGTATTTTCTAAATCAAAAACACTTTTTTCAAGTAATGATTTTGCTCTTTTTATAGAATTTCTTACTGAAAAACCATTAAATATTGTTAATCCTGAAGATAAACCTATACCAGAATTACTATATGTACTTCCTATAAATTGGTTTGTGGTTGGATCAACCGATCTACCCCAATTAGAACCATAATTACCAAATAAATTTAAAGTAGGAAGTTGCTGAAGAATTGATTGGCTGTAACCTATATCCTGGATCTCTTTATTTATCTCACTTCTTTTTAATTGTAAATTATTATCCAAAGCTATTTCAAGACATTGTTTAAGATCTAATTCTAATAACTGATTAGATTGAGAGTAAAGACTACCACTAATTAAAAAAAATAAGATTACAATATAATTTTTCATAATATGCTTTCTTTAATAGATGATTATTAAGGAAAAAACTTTTAAATAAGTTGCAAATATATATTTTTAAATGACTTCTTAAAAATAGGTGTATTTAAACTGAAACCTTTCCTTTAATATGAGGGTGATAATTATAATCTTTAAGCGAAAAATCCTCATACTTAAATGAAAAAATATCTTTAACATCTTTATTAATTTCCATTTTAGGTAGTTTATAACAATCCCTAGACAATTGAAGTTTAACTTGATCAATATGATTTAAATAGATATGAGCATCACCAAAAGTATGCACAAAATCTCCTAATTCAAATTTACAAACTTGAGCTATCATCATTGTTAATAGAGCATATGAAGCAATATTAAATGGTACACCTAAAAAAACATCTGCGCTTCTTTGGTATAACTGACAAGATAATTTGTTTTTTATTACATAAAATTGAAATATCGTATGACAAGGAGGCAAAGCCATTTTATCAATATATGGGACATTCCAAGCACTAATAATATGTCTTCTAGAATGTGGATTACTAATTAAATTATTAATTAATTGAGATATTTGATCATGACTATTACCAAAATCATCTTTCCATTTTCTCCACTGAACACCATATACAGGACCTAAGTCACCATTCTTATCTGCCCAAGCATCCCAAATTTTAACATTGTTTTCTTGTAAATATTTAATATTATTATCACCATTTAAAAACCATAAAAGTTCATGAATAATTGATTTTAAATGAATTTTTTTAGTTGTAATACAAGGGAAACCATCATTTAAATCAAATCTCATTTGGTGTCCAAAAATACTTATTGTTCCTGTTCCTGTTCTATCAGATTTCTTATCACCTTTTTCTAAAATTGTTCTTAATAGATTATGATATTGCTTCATTTTAAAATGATTAAATTTATATGTTATTATGAATTTTTAAATAATAATTAATTTACTAAAAAACCTTCAATAATGGCACTTAAAATAGGTGACAATTTACCTAAATTTTCATTGTATAATCAATTCAACAATTTAATATCTCCTGATAAATTTAAAAATAGGTTTTTAATTATATTTTTTTATCCAAAAAATTATACACTTGGATGTACTAAAGAAGTATGCGATTTTAGAGATTCATATTCCGAACTAAAAAATATTGAAACAGAAGTATTTGGCATAAGTTCAGATAATATTAAAAATCATGCAAATTTTGCAAAAAAATTTAATGTCAATTATAATTTACTAAGTGATTCAGAAAAAAAAATAAGAAAACTTTTTGATGTTCCTAATAGTTTTTTTGGTCTGCTTCCAGGAAGAGTAACATATATTTTTAATAAAAATAGAAAATTATTAAAAACTATTAATTCACAAATTGATATAAATAGTCATATAAGGATTGCAAAAAAAACTATTAAAGAATATAAAAATAATTATGAATAAAAAGTTTTTGACTATTCTTATAATAATTCTTATAGGAATATTTTATATCAATAATAAAAATAGTAGTTTAAATATTTGGGATCTTGTTTCAAATGAAACAGCAATTATTTTTGAAATAGATGACCCATATAAAATTTGGAATCAATTTAAAATCACCAACAAAAACGATTTCGAAAACAAAAAAACATTTCAATTAATTAATAATAAATTTGATACAATTAATTCATTTCTTGAATATCAATTATCAAGCTTTTCCAAAGAAAACAAGCTATTAATAGGAATAAATACTACCTCTAAAAATAAAATTGATTCTATTTTTTTTATAGAAAAAAATAAAATAAATAAAGAAAATTTATTCTCTAAAATTAGCTTATTAAAATATTCAGTTAATGAAAGAATTTATAATGGAAAAACGATATATGAAATAAATAATGGAACTAGAACTTATAGCTTATTATTTATAAAAAAAATTTTAATTTTCAGTCATAACTCAATATTAATTGAAGATGTTATTAGAACCTCAGAAAATTATAAATTATCATTTAAACATAATAATGAAGATTTATTTAAGCAGGTGAAATTAGAAAAAGACTATGGTAACTTATATATTAATTTTAATAAATTAGATAATGTAATCAATTCTATCATTGATGAAAAAAAATCTTTAATTCCAATTAACATACTTCCTAAAAGTTCTTTTTTAGACTTAAACTATATTGATAATTTTTTTTATTTAAATGGATTTTCTTCAATTATAAATAAAGAGTTCAACTCTAAATTTACAATAAATGAATCAATGTTTAAACTAATACCTAATAATACAATTTTCTTTTATCACATAATGGCAAATAACAATAATGATTTAAAAATCATCAATAATGATTATGAAAAAAATCTAAGTTCTAATGAATCAAAATATGAAATAGGTAGAGTAATAGTTGAAAGTAATTATGCAGGCTCTCATGAAGAAATATTCATTTTTAAAAATAAAATAATAAATGATAATTTAACTGATTCTATTAATTACAAAAATTACTATATTAAAAATTTAAAAGATCAGTCCTTCAAGAAATCATTAGAAAAAATCTTCCTAAAGGATACCTCTTCAATTTTTTATTTTAATTATAAAGAATTTATAATTTTTAGTAATAAGATATCTGTAATAAGAAATTATGTTGATAATATAGAAAATAAAAATCTATGGGATAAAAATATATATTTTAAAAATCATCTTTCAAAACTTGACAAGAACTCAAATATTAGTTTAATAATTAACTTAAAAAAAGTAATTGAAAATTTAATACTTTATAAAAAATATGAAATTTTAAATGGCATAGAATTCATTTCACTACAAATGAAAGGATTTGAAAATAAATTTTATACAAATCTAACTATACAATTAAAAGAAAAGTCATCAAAGTTATTAAGTGAAGAAAAAATTAAATCAAATATAATTTTTAAAGCTAAAAATAAATTAATTATTAAACCAAATATTATTTTTAGTCATATTGATAATACTCCAGAAATAATTACTCAAGATGAGAATTTTAACGTACTTCATTTATCAGAAGACCTTAATCTTATTTGGAAAGATTCTATAGAAGAAAAAATTAATAGTAAAATATTCGAAATTGATTATTACAAAAATAATAAAAAACAAATTCTTTTTAGCACAGCCAATAAAATTCATAGTTATGATAGAAAAGGAAATAAATTAATAGGGTTTCCAATCTTAAATCCTTCAAAATCTAAAATAGAATATATTAATGTAATTGATTATGATAATTCAAAAAGATATAGAATAGTTATAGTTAATAAAAATGGTAAAATATATTTATTAGACAAAAATGGAAATAAATTATCAGGATGGAATCCTTTAAATATAAATGAAGAATTAAGTGAAGCTCCAAAACATATTAGAATTGGTGGAAAAGATTATATTATAATTGTATTGAAAGATGGAAAGATATATCTTAAAAACCGAAAAGGAGAAAATTACAAAGGATTCCCAATACAATTAAATTCAACAATAAGTAGTGAAATTAAATTAATAAAAGGAGCTAACTCTAATAGTAATTATATAGAAATAATAGATGATAATGGAAATTTTTATAAAATAAATATGAAAGGAAAAATAACATTTACTAAACAAATGTATAGACCTTCTATAAATTCTAAATTTAAAATGATAAAAGATCCAACTAATAGATATAATAAAATTCTATCTATTGATTATAATTCGATTTTTATAGAAAATGATAATAAAGAAAGTTTTAAATTAAATTTTATTAATAATAAAAATTTCATTTATCAGTATTATAATTTTAATTCTAAAAATGAAATATTTTCAGTATTAAATAATAATGAAAATAAAGTATACTTATATAATTATAATTTTAATCCATTTATTGATTTACCATTAAATTCAACTCATCCCATATCCATTATTTATTCATCTAAAAAAAAAGAATTTAAAATTTATAAAATATTTAATAATACTTTATCTGTAATTAAAATTGAAAATTAAAATTTTAAAATCAATACTTAAAAAAAAAATTAAAATGAATAGAATAAAAATTTTTTCACCAGCAACAGTTTCTAATGTTGCATGTGGATTTGATATTTTAGGTTTTTCTCTAGAAAGTCTAGGTGATGAAATGATTGTAAAAAAAACAAAAAAAAAAGGTTTAAAAATTACTAAAATTGAGGGGTTTAACTTACCTAAAGATATTCAAAAAAATGTTGCAGGTGTTTCAGCATCAGCAATATTAAAAAATATAGAAACTAACTTTGGTTTTGAAATAGAAATATATAAAAAAATAAAACCAGGAAGTGGAATTGGAAGTAGTGGAGCTAGTTCTGCAGGTGCTGTTTATGCTATAAATAAATTATTAGGAAGTCCATTTAATGAAATTCAACTTCTTAATTTTGCCATGAAAGGTGAGTTTCTAGCTAGTAATGCTGAACATGCTGATAATATTGCACCTGCAATCTTCGGTGGCTTTACTCTAGTAAAAAATATTTCTCCCCTTAATGTAATTAGCTTGCCTTATCCTAATGATTTGTATTGTGTAATAATTCATCCACAAATAGAAATTAAAACTTCAGAATCGAGAAAAATTTTACCTAAAAATGTTAGTCTTGAAAATGCAACAAAACAATTAACAAATCTTGGGGGATTAATACATGGTTTACATACAAATAATTATGATTTAATTAAATCTTCATTAAAAGATGAATTAATTGAGATTCATAGAAGCAAACTAATACCACTATTCAAAGAAGTAAAAGAAAACTCTATAAATTCTGGTGCAATAGGTTGTTCGATTTCAGGATCAGGTCCTTCAATATTTTCTCTTTGCAAAGGAAAAAAAACAGCAGAAAAAATTGAAAAATCAATTATAAATGTTTATTCAAATTCTGGTATTGATTTTTCAACTTATATTTCAAAAATAAATAAGAAAGGAGTTTATACCATTTTAGAATCTTAATAAGTGAAGTACTATAGTTTAAACAAAAATTCTAATTCAGTTTCTTTTAAAGAAGCACTTACAAGAGGAATTGCACCTGATAAAGGTCTATATTTTCCAAATATAATAACCCCATTTAAAACAAAATTTATTCAAAATTTAAAAGATATATCAAATAATGAAATTGCATATGAATGTTTAAGACAATTTACAGAACCAGATATATCAAATAATGACTTAATAAATATAATTGAAGAAACTATAAATTTTGATTTTCCTTTAATCAAATTAAATAAAAAAATTTCAGTTTTAGAGTTATTTCATGGACCAACAATGGCATTTAAAGATGTAGGCGCAAGGTTTTTGTCTAGGTGCACAAATTATTTTATTAATAAACAAAAATCATCAAAAAAAATTACGGTTTTAGTGGCAACATCAGGAGATACTGGAGCTGCTGTAGCTAATAGCTTTTATGACCTTGATGGAATAAATGTTATTATTTTATATCCTAGTAAAAAAGTTTCTAATATTCAAGAAAAACAACTTACAACATTATCTAAAAACATTACTGCTCTTGAAATAAAAGGAACTTTTGATGATTGTCAATCAATGGTTAAACATGCTTTTTTAGATAATGATATCAATAATAAACTAAATTTAACTTCTGCAAATTCAATAAATGTTGGAAGATGGTTACCTCAAATGCTGTACTATTTTATTAGTTATAAAAAATTAAATAATACTTATAAAAATTTAGCTTTTTCTGTACCGAGCGGAAATTTTGGAAATATTTGTGCTGGAATGATAGCTCAAAAGCTAGGGTTACCAATTCAAAAATTTATATCAGCAAATAATTCAAATGACACTGTAAATATTTATTTAAAAACAAAAAATTATAATCCAAAACCGTCAGTTCAAACAATTTCAAATGCTATGGATGTTGGAGATCCAAGCAATTTTATTAGAATCAAAAAGATTTATAATAATAATTATAAATTTTTAAAAAAAAATTTAATAGGATACAGTTATTCTGATAATCAAACTAGAAAAGCAATTCTAGAACTATATAAAAAATACAATTACATCTCAGACCCCCATGGTGCTGTTGCTTTTCTTGGAACAAAGGATTTTTTAAAAACATATAATGATTACCACTGTGTGTTTTTAGAAACGGCACATCCTAGTAAATTTTTAAATGTAGTTGAAAATATTTTGGATTTGAAAATAGAATTACCTGAGCAAATAAGTTCTATCATAAATAAAAAAAAGAGATCTATAAAAATTACATCTTATAATGAATTTAAAGATTTCTTATTAAAAAACTAAAAAGGCAATAAAAATAAAGAACATATATTTATCAATACTTTTTAGTTAAAAATCTGATTTTATTTATTTATTTTTAAAAAAATTAATCAAAAAAAAATGAAAAATATATTATACCTTATTATTCTAATTACACTTATTTCCTTTGATTTAAAATCTCAAAAAAAATCAAAACAAAAAAAATCAACAACTATAAGCTATGAAATTCCAAATTTAGAATGGAGGTCTATAGGACCATATAGAGGAGGAAGAGCTTCTAGCGTTACAGGTGTTATTGGAAAACCAAAAACATTTTATATGGGAGCTACTGGTGGCGGAGTTTGGAAAACCATAGATGGAGGTCAAATTTGGAAAAATATTTCAGATGGTTACTTTGGAGGTTCTATAGGAGCCGTTGCAGTAAGTGAATCTGATCCAAATACTATATATGTTGGAACAGGTGAAAAAACTGTTAGAGGAAATGTTTCTCCAGGTTACGGAGGGTTTTGGAAATCTGAAGATACAGGTGAAACATGGAAAAAATTAAATTTAAATATTGACCAAGTACAAGTTGGTAGAATTAGAATTCATCCTAAAAATCCAAATATAGTTTTCATAGCTATAATCGGTGATTTATTTAAAAATTCTAATGATAGAGGTATTTATAAAACAACTGATGGGGGTAATTCATGGAAAAAAACTTTATATTCAAATGAAAGATCTGGTGTTGTTGATATTTCATTTGAGAATGAAAATCCAAGAGTCATGTACGCATCAACTTGGAATATCAGAAGAACTCCATATAGTTTAGAGAGTGGTGGAGATGGATCAGGGATTTGGAAATCTATTGATGAGGGAGAAACATGGATAAACATTTCTAAAAACAAAGGACTTCCTACTGGAATATGGGGTATTTCAGGAATTGCTGTTTCTCCTGTTAACTCAAATATTGTTTATGCTCTAATTGAAAATGAAAACGGCGGACTATATAAATCTATGGATTCAGGAAAATCATGGAAATTAATAAATAGTGATAGAAATTTAAGACAAAGAGCTTGGTACTATACTAGGATTTATGCCGATACTAAAAATGAAAATAGAGTATATGTAATGAATGTTGCGTTTTGGAGATCTGAAGATGGAGGTAAAACTTTTGAAAGATATAGGACACCCCATGGAGACCATCATGATTTATGGATTGACCCAGATAATAATCAAAGAATGATTGTTGCAGATGATGGTGGAGCTCAAATAAGTAATGATGATGCAAATAATTGGTCTACATATATGAATCAACCTACTGCTCAATATTATAGAGTTACTACTGATAATAGCTTTCCTTATAATATATTAGTTGCCCAACAGGACAATAGTACACAAAGAGTTCCTCACAGAGTAAATTCAGGTTCAATAACTGAAAAAGATTGGGAATCATCTGCAGGTGGTGAAAGTGCTCACCTAGCTGCAAAACCTGATAATCCAAATATTGTATATGGTGGAAGTTATGATGGTCATTTAAGTAGATTAAATCATAATACAGGTGAAAGAAGAGTAATTGATGTATGGCCAAATAATCCGATGGGACATGGAGCTGAAAATATGAAATATAGATTTCAGTGGAATTTTCCAATATTTTTCTCTCCTCATAACCCAAATAAACTATATACTACTTCAAATCATTTTCATGTTACGACTAATGAAGGTCAATCTTGGAATGTTATAAGTCCAGATTTAACAAGAAATGAGTCAGAAAAACTAGGACCTTCAGGAGGCCCAATTACAAAAGACAATACTTCTGTTGAATATTATGGAACAATTTTTGCTGCATGCGAGTCACCTTATGAAAAAGATTTATTATGGGCAGCTTCAGATGATGGACTAATTAATGTATCTAAAGATGGAGGTGATAATTGGGAAAATGTAACACCTCCAAACTCACCAGATCATATAATGTGGAATAGTGTAGAACCAGATCCATTTATAAAAGGAGGTCTATATGTTGCAGGGACTTTATATAAAACTGGTGATTTCAAACCCTACTTATATAAAACTAAAGATTATGGTAAAACATGGATAAAAATTACGAATGGCATTCCTAATAACTTTTTCACTAGGGTTCTAAGAGCTGATCCAAAAAGACAAGGACTACTTTATTCAGGAACTGAATCAGGAATGTTTATTTCATTTGATGATGGATCTTCATGGAATTCATTCCAGCTAAATTTACCTCTTGTTCCAATAACAGATTTAGCTCTTAAAGATGATAACTTAATTGCATCAACTCAAGGTAGATCAATATGGATTATAGATGATTTAGGACCAATTCATCAAATAAATAAAGAGATTGAGAATTCTAACTTTCATATATTTTCACCCATTGATAGTTATAAAATGGGTAGCAGAGGATGGGGAGGAGAATCTGCAAGTGCAGGGAAAAATCATCATAACGGAGTAGAAGTATTCTTTAATATAAACAAAAATATAATAAATGATAGTTCTAATATTTCATTAGAATTTTTAGATAAAAACAAGAACCTAATCAAAAAATATTCTAATAATGATAAAAAAAATCTACTAAAAATAAATGGAGAAAAAAATTCATTTATATGGAATATGAGATATAATGATGCCAAAGGATTTGATGGAATTATTATGTGGGCAGCTAGCTTAAGAGGACCAAAAGCTTCTCCAGGTAATTATTTTGTAAAGTTAAATATAAATGAAAATTCTATGGAGAAATCATTTAATATTTTAAAAGACCCAAGAAGTAATTCTTCAGTTGAAGATTTAAAAAAACAATTTGATTTTTTAATAAGCATTAGAGATAAAGTGACTAATATTCATGAAGCTATTATTCAAATTAAATCTACTAGAAAACAACTAAATGACCTTAAAGAAAAACTAGATAAAAATCATAATGAATTAAAAGAGAACATAAATGAAGTAATAAATAGTATAACTAAAGTTGAAAAAATGTTATACCAAACTAAAAATAGAAGTGGACAAGATCCTCTAAATTTTCCAATTAGATTAAATAATAAACTAGCACACTTAGCAAGCGTAGCGTCATCAGGAAATTATAAACCTACAGATCAGATGTATGGTGTTAGAGATGAACTTATTAAAAAAATTGATATTGAACTTGACTTATGGAATGACATTAAAGAAAATAAATTAGAAAAATTAAATAATGCAATTAAAGAAAGTAATATACAATTAATAAGTATTAATTAAATTCGCTTTTTATTATAATAAAAGGCATGGGTAATATTGTAGCAATAGTAGGAAGACCAAATGTTGGAAAATCAACATTATTTAATCGACTTGTTGAAAAAAGACAGGCAATAATTCATGATGAAAGTGGTGTTACTAGAGACAGACATTATGGAGTAAGTGATTGGAATGGAATCAGCTTCACAGTAGTAGATACTGGAGGTTATGTAGAAAAAACTGAAAATATTTTTGAAAAAGAAATTAAAAACCAGGTAATTCTTGCTTTAAATGAAGCATCTCTTATATTATTTATGGTTGATTGTAAAGATGGATTAACAAGCAATGATATAGACTTTTCTAGAATAATAAGAGAAATGAATAAAGAAACAATTTTAGTTGCTAATAAAGCTGATAATTATAAACTAGAACTAAATTCTAATGAATTTTATGAACTAGGACTAAAAAATTATCCAATTGTACCTATTTCATCTCAAAGTGGATCTGGAACAGGAGATTTACTTGATTTAGTAGTAAGTAAATTAGAAAATGAATCGATAAATAATAATGAAAAATTACCAAGAATATCTATTCTAGGAAGACCAAATGTAGGTAAATCATCATTCATTAATGTTCTACTTGGTGAAGAAAGAAATATAGTAACTAAAATATCTGGAACTACTAGAGATTCTATTGATACTAAATATAATCTTTTTAATAAAGAATTAATCATAACAGATACAGCAGGCATTAGAAAAAAAGGAAAAGTAAATGAAAATATAGAATTTTATTCAGTAATGAGATCTATTCAAGCAATGCAAGAAAGTGATATTTGCATTATTATGATAGATGCTAAACAAGGATTTGAAGGTCAAGACATGAATATATTAGGTTTAGCTTCTAAATATAAAAAAGGACTAATAATCATGGTTAATAAGTGGGATTTAATAGAAAAAGATAATAAAACAACAAAAATATTTGAAGAAGAAATAAAATCTAAAATAAACCCATTAACATTCATCCCTATTATTTTCACATCAGTTATAAACAAAAAAAGAATACATAAAATCATAGAAACAACATTAGAAATATATGATAATAGAAAACAAAAAATTAGTACTTCTAAATTAAATAATATTCTATTACCTCTAATTGAAAAATTTCCTCCTCCAGCAACAAAAGGTAAATATATAAGAATTAAATACATTACACAGTTACCTACAAATACCCCAACATTTGCATTTTTTTGTAATTTACCACAATATATTAAGGAACCATATAGAAGGTTTCTAACTAATAAAATTCGAGAAAATTTTAATTTTTCTGGTGTTCCAATTACAATAGTCTTAAGAAAAAAATGAAATTATATAATCTTTAATTTAAATCAATTAAGTAGTATTTTTATAAAAATCATATTATGAGTTATAATTTTTCAAAAATTGAAGATAAATGGCAAAAAATTTGGCGTAAAGAAAAAACGTTTAAATCAAATATTGAAAATAAACCTAAATATTATATTTTAGATATGTTTCCTTATCCATCTGGATCTGGACTTCATGTAGGACATCCCCTAGGCTATATTGCTTCAGATATTATTGCTAGATATAAAAGAATAAAAGGTTTTAATGTTTTACATCCTATGGGTTTTGATTCTTTCGGATTACCTGCTGAACAATACGCAATAAAAACTGGTACTCATCCAAAAGAAACAACTGATAATAATATAATAAGATTCAAAGAACAGCTAAATTCATTAGGACTTTCTTTCGATTGGGATAGAGAAATTAAAACAAGTGATAGTAATTATTATAAATGGACACAATGGATATTTTTAAAACTCTATAATAGTTTCTTTGATGAAAAAAGTCAAAAGGCAAAATCAATAAATGAGCTTAAAATTCCTAAAAACTTAACCCCAGAAGAAAAAATTAATTTTATTGATAGTAAAAGGCTTACATACATTGATAAAATAAATGTTAATTGGTGTGAAGAACTTGGAACCGTATTATCAAATGAAGAAGTAATAGGAGGACTTAGTGAAAGAGGAGGGTTTCCAGTTATCAAAAAACCTATGATTCAATGGGTAATGAGAATAACAGCTTACTCAAATAGATTACTTGAAGATCTAAAAAATTTAGATTGGCCAGATTCTATAAAAATTTCTCAAAAAAATTGGATAGGAAAATCCGAGGGAACGGAAATATATTTTATAGTAGATAGAAAGAAAAGAATAAATGTTTTTACCACTAGACCTGATACAATCTATGGTGCAACTTATCTAGTATTAGCTCCTGAACATGAATTTATAAAAAATATAACCTCACCTAACCAACTAAAAATTGTAAATAAATATATCTCCGTAACAGCTTCAAAAAGTGATTTGGAAAGACAAGAAAATGAAAAAAATAAAACTGGAGTATTTACAGGAGCATATGCTCTAAATCCTATATCAAATAAAAAAATTCCTATTTGGATTTCAGACTATGTTTTATCATCATATGGTACTGGAGCAATAATGGCTGTTCCAGCTCACGATGAAAGAGATTTTGAATTTGCAAAAAAATTTAAACTTCCAATCAAAGAAGTCATTTCTAATATAAATAATGAAAAATGTTATACTGGAAATGGAAATATGATTAATTCTGAAGATTTTAATGGAATGAGCAATATTGATTTTAAATCAAAAGTTATAAAGATTCTGATTAAAAATAAATCTGGAAAAAAAACAATTAATTATAAATTAAGAGATTGGATTTTTACAAGACAAAGATATTGGGGTGAACCTATTCCTATTTTACACTCAAAAGAAAAAAAAATAACAGTTAATGAGGATGATCTACCATTAACACTCCCAAGAGTAGATAGCTATTTACCAACTAATGATGGTTTATCTCCTTTAGCTAGAAATATTGAATGGAGTAATGTTGAGATAGATGGTGTGAAATATAAAAGAGAATCAAATACAATGCCACAATGGGCTGGATCATGTTGGTATTATTTAAGATATTTAGATCCAAGAAATAATAAAGAATTTGCTAATAAGGCAAAAGTAAAGTATTGGATGCCTGTTGATTTGTACATTGGAGGAGCAGAACATGCAGTCCTTCATTTACTTTATGCGAGATTCTGGCATAAAGTACTATATGACTTAAAATATGTGAATACAAAAGAGCCTTTTAATAAATTAGTAAATCAAGGAATGATACTTGGTAGATCTAATTTTATTTATAGAATTAAAAATACAAAAAAATATGTTTCATACAACTTGAGGAAAAATTATGATTATACTAAAATACATGTTGATGTTAACCTCGTGTTAAATGATCAATTAGATATAAAAAAGTTTACTGCTTCAAGTCATGAATTTAAAGATGCAAAATTTGTATTAGAAGATAATAAATACATATGTGGTTATGAAACTGAAAAAATGTCAAAATCTAAAAGTAATGTTGTTAACCCAGATAAAATTATTAAAAAATATGGTTCAGACACATTAAGAATGTACGAAATGTTTTTAGGCCCTATAGAACAATCTAAACCATGGAATACAAATGGGATCGATGGGGTTTTTAAATTTTTAAATAAATTTTGGAATTTATTTAACAATGAAAAAAATGAATTAGAAATATCAAAAGAAGAACCTAATAAAAATGAATATAAAATTTTACATACAGCAATAAAAAAAATTCAAAATAATATAGAAAGATTATCATTAAATACATGTATTAGCTTGCTAATGATTACAGTCAATGAATTAGGTAGAAATAAGTGTAATAAAATTAAAATTTTAGAACCTTTATTAATTCTAATTTCACCTTTTGCTCCACATATTGCTGAAGAATTATGGGAAAAAATAGGAAATAATAATTCAATTTCAAATGCAAAATACCCTAAACTAAACAACAAATATTTAGTTGAAGATCAATATGAATACCCTATAATGATAAATGGAAAATTAAGAACAAAAATAAACTTTTCTTTAAAAGCATTAAACTCAGATATAGAAAAAACTGTAAAAAATAATGAAATAGTTCAAAATTGGATAAATAAATCTAATATTAAAAAAATAATTATTGTTCCAAATAAAATAATAAATATTGTTGCTTAATTAGATAAATTTTGAATTATTTTATCAGCAATTATTTCAACCCAAAGACTATACATTTCTTTAGAGGGATGTAACATATCTTTAGCTAAAAGTGTAGAATCAAACTCAGCTAATCTAGAAATATCTGTAATATCAAAATACATAACATCATATTTTTTTGAGATATTAAAATTAATTTCATTATACATATTAATTTCAGATTTTATTTTTTCACTATCTCTTTTTCTTCCAAAAGGTGTTACTCCATAATCAGGAATAGATAAAACAAATACATTTTTTGAATTTGACCTAGCAAAATAAATTGATTTAACTAATAGTTCTTCGAACTCTTTTTCATAAGTATTTATATCATAACCTCTAAATTGATTGTTAACTCCAATTAGTAAAGAGACAAGATCATAATTATTATTAATTTCTAAATTATTTATACGATTTAACAAATCTTTAGTTGTCCATCCCGTTTTAGCTATTATTTTAACTGAATCAATAGGTATACCTTCATCACTATATATTAATTTGAATTTTAATTGAATAGGCCATCTATAAATTTCATCAACTGATTCTCCAATAGTATATGAATCACCAAGAGCCAAATAAGTAAATTGATTTTTTTCCACTTTTATTTCTTTTGAGCAACTAAGTATTATTAAGAAGAAAAAAATAGATACTAGTCTCACTATAAAAACCTTTTTAAAACAAGATATATAACTCCAAGTAAAAAAATAATAATTGAAATTTTATTTACTCCATGCATCATTTTTAGACTAAAACCTACTTTTCTATTAGGGTCTTTTTTTCTAAAAAAATAAGTTAATACTTCTGAAAAATCAAAATAGTATGAAATTTTTTTTTTGTCTTTTTTATTCATAATTACTAATGTTTAGGTTCAATCCAATTTCCATCTTCTTTAATAAGTTTAATTAATTCATCAACTCCATCATTAAAATGAACTGATCTTTTAACAACTTCTTTTCCTCTATAAAGAGTAATCTTTTCTTTTCCAGATCCAACATAGCCATAATCAGCATCAGCCATTTCTCCAGGTCCATTGACTATACATCCCATTATACCAATTTTTAAACCTTTAAGGTGGTTGGTTTTATCTCTTATTCTAGCAGTTGTTTCAGTTAAATCAAACAATGTTCTTCCACATGATGGGCAAGAAATAAAATCAGTTGAAGTTACTCTAACTCTTGCTGCTTGTAAAATTTTAAAACTTAAATTATTTAATTTTTTAATTTTTGAATCAGTAACATTATTACTTTTTATAAATATCCCATCACCAAAACCTTGAATAAATAATCCTCCTAAATCTGTAGAGGAGTATATTCTAGTTTGATTAAAATCAGTAAAATTATAATAACGAGATAAAATTACCGGAATTTTATTTTTCATCATAGAAAAGAAAAATGATCTCATGTCAACCATAAAATGATCATTATTTGATTCTAAAATAATAACTATATTTTTCTTTATATTGACTTTCAAAAGGTCTTTAATATCAGTTGTTTTTACTTTAAGAAAATTTAAATCATTGTTTAATAATAAATCTTTATTATGTAAATAATCTGAAAATAAAATAAGAGGATAAGTATTTTCATGACTAGGATTTTTTATCCAAGAATTATAATCAACAATAATTTTTAAATTTCTTTGTAATGAATTTGAAATATTTTTTTTATCTAAAAAAATAAAATCTGGAGAGGTATCTTCTTTAGTCCAAATATTTAATTTTTTTTCAATATTAAAACCTAAATCATTTAAATTTTCTTTATTAATTTCTTTTATCATTGACATATCAGAAATAACTATTGGAAAATAATCCCCTCCAATATTCATAACCTCATTTGTTTCTCTCTTGGAATATTCAAAAGGATTGATAGTGATTTTTTCCACTATTTCTATTTTAGGATGATTAATTCTATTTTTATACCTATCTACAAGAATTTTAGCAACAGGAGATTCAAACTCTGGAGGTTCAGTCAATGATACTCTAACAGTATCACCTATTCCTTCATCTAAAAGAGTGCCTATACCAACTGAAGATTTAATTCGACCATCTTCCCCTTCCCCCGCTTCAGTAACACCAAGATGAATTGGATAATTTTTTAATTCTGAATTTTTTAATTTATTTATTAATAATCTATAAGCATGAACCATTACTAATGGATTACTAGCTTTCATAGATAATATTATATTATAAAAATTCAAATCTTCACAAATTCTAAGATATTCTAAAGCTGACTCTACCATACCAATTGGAGTATCTCCAAATCTACTCATTATTCTATCCGATAAAGATCCATGGTTTGTTCCTATCCTAATAGCTGTACCATTTTCTTTACATATTTTGATTAATGGACTAACTCTTTCATAAATTCTTTCTATTTCTTGCTTATAAGAATTATCATCATATTCTATTTGATTAAATTTTTTTTTATCAGCATAATTACCTGGATTAATTCTAACTTTTTCAACAATTCTTGCAGCAATTTCTGCAGCATTTGGAGTAAAATGTATATCTGCAATTAATGGAATATTATAACCTTTTTTATTTAATTCTTTTTTAATATCAGCTAAGTTATTAGCATCTTTAATGCTAGGAGCAGTTATTCTAACAAGTTCACACCCAGAATTAACCATCCTTATTGCTTCATTTACTGTAGAATTGGTATCCATGGTATCCATAGTTGTCATGGATTGAATCCTTATAGGGTTATTACTTCCTATTCCTACATTACCTACTTTTACATTTACAGTCTCCCTTCTAGAGTACTTGAATAAATTTTTTGTATAATTATTATTCAAAATAATAAAATTAAATATCCCCTAATTGAGGTCTAATTATAATCTCTTCAATTGTTGCTCCAACTGAAGTTTTATAAGTAGAATATATAGATTCTGCTACATCATCTGGTTTAATAAAACGGTCATCACTTAAAGATGTTCCATCCCAACTATCAGTTCTAGTAGCACCTGGTAATATAGAAGTGACTTTAACATTATATTCCTTTAACTCCTCTCTTAGGCATTTACTCATTCCATAAAAAGCAAACTTTGAAATACTATAGGAACCTCCATTATCATATGCAATCTTGCTAGCAATAGAACAAATATTAAATATATGACCTTTTCGTTGATCTAAAAAAATAGAAATTAAACCCCTAGTAATAACATAATTAGAATAAAGATTTGTATTCATCATAAGTTCTAAATTACCATCCTTTTCATCAATAATTTTACCTGGAATAAATGTTCCAACATTATTAACTAAAATATCAATAGATTTTGTTTTTAATTTTACAAAATCACAAAATTTTAAACAATCACTTTTTATAGATAAATCTAAATCAATATAATGCAAATTGATTTTAGAGTTTATATTTAATACATTCTTAGATAATAAATCTAAACTTTCTCTTGACCTAGAACATGTTATAATATCATAGCCTTTTTTTGCAAATTTATAAACTACAGAACTACCAATTCCTCTTGAACCTCCTGATATAACAACTGTTTTTTTCATTAGACTAAAATGATGTAATTAATTTACAAATTTGTATGTATATTAAAGAATAAAATAGTAATAAGTTGAAAAATTTTGGAAGATATATTTTATTTTTAATTTCATTATTTCAAAGGAGAGAAAGCTTTAAAACATATTTTTCTTTAACAATTAATGAGTGCATTAAAATAGGTTATAATAGTCTATTTATTGTTTCAATAGTATCAGTTTTTATAGGTGCTGTTACTACCATTCAAACAGCTTTTAATTTAGTTAGCCCATTTATTCCTGATTATGTTATTGCTCTTGTTGTAAGAGATATGACATTACTTGAACTTTCACCTACTATAATAGCTATTGTATTTGCAGGGAAAGTTGGTTCAAATATTGCTGGAGAAATTGGAACTATGAGGATTACCGAACAAATTGATGCATTAGAGGTTATGGGAGTTAATTCTAGTTCATATTTGGTTCTTCCAAAAATTATTGCATCAATTCTAATGTTTCCAATTTTAGTAATACTTTCTGCTACATTAGCTATAAGTGGGGGTTATTTAGCTGGTACTTTAACTGATGTAATAACTGGAGCAGAATATATTTATGGACTTAGGTATGAATTTAATCCCTTTAATTTACCTTTTGCTTTAATTAAAGCTTACGTATTTGCTTTTATAGTATCATCAATTTCATCTTATCAAGGTTATTATACTTCTGGTGGAGCTTTAGAAGTTGGAAAGTCAAGTACAAATGCTGTAACAAATAGTTGTATTGCTATTTTAATTGCTGATTATTTACTAGCACAAATACTATTATAAATGATTGAAATAAAAAATATATCTAAAGCTTTTAATGACAAGCAAGTTCTTTTTGATATTTCAGGGAAATTTGTAAAAGGAAAAACAAATTTAATAATTGGAGCGAGCGGAACTGGTAAAAGTGTACTATTAAAATGTCTTGTAGGCTTATTAAAACCTGATAATGGTGAAGTTCTTTTTGATGGGAGAGATTTTACTAATGGAGATAAAAATTTACTTACAGACATAAGGAGAGACATAGGAATGTTATTTCAAGGTAGTGCATTATTTGATTCTAAAAACGTTGAAGAAAATATTAAATTTCCATTAGACGTTTTAAGTAATCTACAAGAAAATGAAAAAATTGAAAAAGTAAATCACTGCCTCGAATTAGTTGGATTAGAAAATATAAATAAAAAGATGCCTTCAGAAATAAGTGGAGGGATGAAAAAAAGAGTAGGCATTGCAAGAGCTATTGTAAATGATTCTAAATATTTATTTTGTGATGAACCTAATTCAGGTCTTGATCCTTTAACAGCTATAAAAATTGATGACTTAATTTTAGAACTCACAAGAAAATTAAATACTACAACTATAGTAGTAACGCATGATATGAATTCTGTAATTGAAATAGGTGAATATATAATGTTTCTTCATAATGGAAAAAAAATATGGGAAGGTGATAATAAACAAATTTTAAAATCTAAAATTAAAGAACTTAATGATTTTGTATTTTCAAATAAATTAATGAAAAAAATAAAATAATTTAATTACTAGAGAGAAGATATTCTTTTTATAATTTTCTTCTTTTTATATTCATCTAGCATAGTTTTTTTACTTCTTATATACCAAAAGACTCCTGCAATAATAATTAAAAAATAAGTAGAAGAAAATAGATAGATTATTCCTGAATTAATTGTTGATGAAATACCAGAATCACCACTATTTAACTCGCTTTTCACAATGCCTTTACACATAGCACACCCTTGAGAAAAAAGATCAAAATCAAATAAAATGAATGATATAAATAAGAAACTAATTAAAATTAATTTTTTCATAATTGTGGATAAAATGGACTTATCATATAATAAACAATAACACCAGATGTTGAAACATATAACCAAATCGGGAATGTAAATTTAACAATTTTTTGATGTTTAATTATTTGATTAGTGAGAGAATAATAAAAAGCAAATAAAACAAATGGAACTACTACTATTGAAAGAGAAATATGAGAAATCAAAAAGAAATAATAAATTAATTTATTATTCCCAGCATATGAGGTGCTATCTACGGAAGAATGGTATATAATATATAATACTAAGAAAATTGAACCCAAAACAAAAGCGCTACTCATCAAAAATTTATGCATCATAATATTCTTAATTTTAATCATATATAAAGAATATAATAGTATAAATGATGTTAATGAATTTATTACTGCATTAATATGAGGTAAAATAAGTGCCCATTCACCAAAAAAATCAATTTTTTTTGGCATGAACAGTAAAACAGCTACTACAATTGGAATTAAAATTGAAACTATAAAAATAATTCGAATTAAAAGAGAGTTATTTTTCATAATTTGATTTTAAAATATCAATTTCAACATCTAATCTTTCATACTCTTTTGAATCAGAAGAATCATAATACCCTCTAATATGATTATTTTTATCATATAAAACCAAAAAAGAATTTGTGTGAATTCTCATATACTCGCATTTAATAAAGTCTAATATAATATCATTTTTAAAGATATAAGAATCCCATTCTACCTTTTGTTTTTTATTTGATAAAGTTATTATGTTAATATTTTTTTTTTGATATAATCTATTTAAAAAATTATTGACAACTATATCATTATTTGTAATACGATAATCTAAAATTTTAATAGTTTCTAAAGAATAATTATTGATTATAGGTTTATTTTCAAAAAGTTGGATACATAAATTATTATTTCTTTCAAAAGAAGGAAGATCATATTTATTTACTCCAAAAAAACGGAGAAAAAGATAAATACTTACTGGAAGTAATAAAGTAAAAGACAAAATAAAAACCTTAGTAAAAGGCTTCATATTAAATTTTAAAAGTAGATAGCATTATAAATTGAATCAGCTTGAATAAAAAGTGCTGCAAGTAACCAAACAACAAAAACAGTTGGAATCATTATTGTCCACATTAAACTTTTTTGTTCATGAGCTAAATGCATAAATTCTCCTATTATATAACCCGCTTTTATAAAAGTCATTCCAATGAAAGCCCATATTTTAAAAGCGGTAAAACTTTCAGGTAATTGCAAAGCAACAGCAAATTCTAATCCTGTAACAATACCTAAAATGATAGCAACTTTCCATATAGTCCAAATCTTAGATTTATCAGCAGGCTTAGGTACTATTGAAGATAATTCTGGTTCCATAATATTAAATTAAGTAAAAAAATGTAAATACAAAAACCCAAACTAAATCAACAAAATGCCAATAAAGTCCAGTTTTCTCAACCATTTCATAATGTCCACGCCTCTCTAAAATACCAACTGTAGCTTGATAAAATATTAAAAAATTTATAGCTACACCTGAAAAAACATGAAAACCATGAAAACCTGTAATAAAAAAGAAAAAAGCAGCAAAATCAGGAGGTCCATATTGATTTAATTGAAGATTAGCACCATAAAATATTGATCCGTCTAAAAGCTTTGAACCTTCATCTGTTCCATAAATGAAATGAGACCATTCCCAAGCTTGACAACTTAAAAAAGCTATACCTCCAATTATTGTCCAAATCATCCACTTTTCAACACCTGCCCTATCCATTCTATGACCAGCTTCTACAGCTAAAACCATAGTAACACTACTTAAAATTAAAATAAATGTCATTATACCAACAAAAACAAGAGGTAGCTCTACTCCATGAAGTAGAGGGGCAGCATCAAAAACTTTTTCAGGAACAGGCCAATAAACTTGAGAAAAAGAAAAATCATCTAACATCCCTTCAAATGCAGGATGTCTAAATCTAATTACACCATAGGCTATTAAAAAGGCTGAAAAAGTAAATGCATCTGAAATTAAAAAAAACCACATCATCAATTTACCATAACTAGCCTTAAAAGGCTCAACTCCACCCTGCCACAAACTATCTTGATCAGATTTTATTGATACTGAATTTTCCATAATTTATATGTTATAAAAATACAAAGTAATAAATAAATAAAGCCACAAAAAAGCAAGAAAATGCCAGTATGTTGTTGAAATTTCAATTAAATCAAGTCTTTTAGAATGTATTTTTAATCGAGATGAAAATATATAAATAGCAATAATAAATATTAATCCTGAAATTAAATGAAATGCATGTACACCACTAAGAATATATATAAAAGAACCATCAGGATGTCCAACTAAAAAAATTCCACCTTCTACTAACTGAGACCATCCTAAAAACTGAAAATACAAAAATAATAATCCAAATAAAAAGCTTAAACCTAAATAAACCTTTAATGATTGAAAATTATCTTTCTTAGCAGAAAAATATGATAGTTGCTTAAAAATACTACTTAATATAACTACTACTGATGAGTAATAAAACATTGATGGTAGTTCAACATTAAAACCCCCAGGCTGACCCTTTTTAACTATATAAGCACTAATTAATGAAACAAATATCATAGAAATAGATATCATGAATATCCACACTAAAAAGATTTGAGGATTCATTCTTAAAATTTTAGATTTTGTATTTACAGCCATATTTTAAATTTTATCAATTATATATGCAATTTGAACTACTGGCAAATAAATAAATGAACTAAACATTATTCTTAAAGCAGACTTATTAGAATGATCATTTATTAATCTCAAAGTTTGAATTAGAAATAAAATAGCACAAATTACTGCAACAACTGCTGAATTTAATCCAGTTATACCAAATATAGTTGGTAATAAACCTAGAGGAATTAAAAATAATGTATAGGTCATAATATTAATAGCAGTAGATAAATTTTTTTCACCATTATTAGGAAGTAGTTTAAAACCAGCCTTTTTATAATCATCATCAGAAACCCATGCTATTGCCCAAAAATGAGGAAATTGCCATATAAATTGAATGCTAAATATGATAATAGCTTCTAAGGATATTGTATTTAATGATGCAGCCCAACCTATTAATGGAGGTAATGCACCAGGAATAGCTCCAACAAAAACAGCAATTGGACCAACTCTTTTGAGAGGTGTATAAATAAAAGTATATAATATCAAAGAAATAAAAGAAAGCAAAGCTGTTAAATTATTTAAAAAAATAACCATTAATGACAAACCTAAAATTGCAAGAATAAAAGAAATTATAAGAGCATTTTTTGAAGATAATTTATTTGTTGGCAAAGGTCTTCCCTTTGTTCTATTCATTAATTTATCTAAATCTTTTTCAATAATTTGATTATTTATTACAGAAGATCCAGTTACAAAAACTCCTGATATAATAAGAATAGATAAACTAAAATAATCAATTTGGTTGGATGATAAAAGAAACCCAAATACTGCAGAGAATGTAACTAATAAAGTAAGTCTTAGCTTTATTAATTCAAAAAAAAGCTTGATTTTCATATAAAATTTTTGAAATACAAATATACTTTTAGATAGTTTAAGTATCATGATCTTTTAAAATTATTAGCTCTAAAAATTAGTAATAAATAGAACTGTAACCCAAAAATTAAAAAAGCAAAAAATAAGTGAACAGGTTGTAAAAACTCAGGAATAGAAAAGTAGGCCATTCCAACTCCAGATAATATTTCAAATAATACCAAAAATGATATTACAACTAATAAATTTTTTAAAAATTTAATTTTTATAGGCTTTCTTAAAATCAAATAAACAATCAATAGGTGTACTATAAAAACCACTAAAGAATATGATCTATGGATAATAAATTCTAATCCTAAATTTTCAATTATATTACTCCTATCAATTAATTTAGAATAATTAATAATATAATCAACTGATTCTCTTACCTGAGTCCCCAAACTTATTTGAGTCAAAAATAATAAAATAGAAAGTATTAATAAGTAGTATATAAATTTAGGATATGTTCCAATATCATATTTATTAGCATTACTTGAGCTAAAATATATTGCTATTACTATACAAATTATTAAAAGGGCTAAAACTACATGAAAAGTAATTATACCTGGAAGTAAATTTGTAGATACAACTATTGAGCCAACCCAAGCTTGAACCAGGACTAAAAAAACAGATGTAGATGTTAATATAAAAATATTTTTCTCAAATGGATTCTTAAAAATTGAAGATAAAAATGTTAAAAATAAAGCTAATCCTACTAAAGCTCCTAATAACCTATTAACGTATTCTGTCCATGTTTTAAATACATTAAAATCTTCCTCAATTTTAATATTTGGATCATCTGAAATTATTTTTGATAATTTTTTAAAACCTAAAAAAGAAAATAATGAAATTAAATTTTTATTTTTTTCAAGTCTTCCTTCCAAAAATTCTTTTTTATAATTTTTTGGCAACTCAGCCTCTGAAGTTGGTGGTATAAACTGACCAAAACATTTAGGCCAATCTGGACATCCCATTCCAGATCCTGTACACCTAACGATACCTCCTGCTAAAATCAAAAGATAAAGAAGACATAAACTTATTAAGGTTAAATTATTAAACTTATTACCTAACCAAATAAACATAAAATCATTTAATGAAATTTATCATCAGGAAGATTAGATTCAGGAGTATCAGAATACGATACATCTTGAGGAATAAAATCTTCTTTTGCACCTGGTTTACTATAATCATAGGGCCATCTCTCAACTTTAGGAATTTTTCCCGGCCAGTTTCCATGACCTGGACTGATAGGAGTAGTCCATTCTAAAGTATTAGACCTCCAAGGGTTTTTAGATGCTTTTCTTCCTCTATACATTGAATAGAAAAAATTAAAAAGAAAAATAAATTGAGCAATAAATGTTATAATAGCAGCAATACTAACAAATACATTTAAATCCATAAATGATTCAATTTTACCTGTTTCAAAATTTGTAAAAGAATAATATCTTCTTGGAAATCCTGCTATTCCAATATAATGTAAAGGAAAAAATACTAAATATGCTCCAACAAAAGTAATCCAGAAATGGATATAGCCCAGAGATCTATTCATCATCCTACCAAACATTTTTGGAAACCAGTGATAGACTCCAGCAAACAATCCAAAAAATGATGCGCTTCCCATTACAATATGAAAGTGGGCCACAACAAAATAAGTATCATGTAAATTAATATCCAGTACAGAATTACCTAAATAAATTCCTGTTAATCCCCCCGAAATAAAAAATGAAACTAAACCTATAGAAAATAACATTGCAGGTGTAAATATTATATTTCCTCTCCAAAGTGTTGCTATATAATTAAATGCTTTAATAGCTGAAGGGACGGCAATTATCAAAGTTAAAATAGTAAAGACTGAACCAAGAAATGGATTCATACCAGATATAAACATATGATGTGCCCATACAACAAATGATAAAACACCGATTCCAAAAATTGAATATACCATTGCCTTATACCCAAAAATTGGTTTTCTTGAACATGTGGCAATGACCTCTGATGTTATACCTAATGATGGAAGAATAACAATATAAACTTCAGGATGACCTAAAAACCAAAATAAATGTTGAAATAGAATAGCACTCCCTCCTTGGTTTGATAAAGCTTCACCAGCAATATAAATATCTGAAAGATAAAAACTAGTTCCAAAAGATCTATCCATTACCAATAATAGAGAAGCAGATAAAAGTACAGGGAACGATAATACTCCTAATATAGCAGTAACAAAGAATGCCCAAATAGTAAGAGGCATTCTAAAAAATGACATTCCTTCTACTCTCAAATTTATCACAGTAGTTATATAATTTAATGCACCAAGTAATGCTGAAACTATAAAAAATACCATTGAAACAAGCCATAAAGTCATACCCATACCAGAACCTGATACCGCTTGCGGTAATGCACTGAGCGGAGGATAGATTGTCCAACCACCACTAGCTGGTCCACCTTCAACAAAAATGGATATAAACATTATAATACTAGATAGAAAAAAGAACCAATAAGATAACATATTTAGAAAACCGCTTGCCATATCTCTTGCTCCAATCTGAAGAGGTATTAAAAAATTACTAAATGTACCACTCAAACCTGCAGTTAACACAAAGAAAACCATTATAGTTCCATGCATTGTAATCAATGCTAAGTATACTTCAGGATCTATTTTACCCTGAGGAGTTAACCAATTTCCTATAATTAGACTAAAAGAAGATAAATCCATATCAGGAAAACCTAATTGAATTCTAAATAAAGAAGAAAGAGCTCCACCAATAATTGCCCAAAAAATACCGGTAATTAAAAACTGTTTAGCTATTACTTTATGATCTTCTGAAAAAATATATTTTCTAATAAAACCCTGTTCATGATGATCATCATGATGATGATCATTATCAATTGATACTTTCTTTTTAGAAATTTTAGTTACTTCCATAATCCTTATTTAATACGGCTAAATCATTAGCATTGTTTTTTAAAAAATTAGCAAAATAATCTGGATTCTTTTTAATCCATGAATCCTGTGAATTTTTCCATTTAATGTAATCCCATTCTTCATCAACAACTACAATATGTTTCATAGAGAAATGTGCTCTTCCACAAATTTTATTACAAATTATCTCATAATTAAAATTTTCATTTCCAGTTTCTTCTCTCATTTCAGCTGTTGTTTTAGTGGGTACAAACCATAATTGAGTAGGCATTCCAGGAACAGCATTCATTTGAGTTCTAAAATAAGGCATATAAACACTATGAATTACATCTCTTGCTCTTATTTTAAACAATACCGGCTTACCTTTTGGAATATGAATTTCTCTTGGCATAAAATCATCTAAAGAAGAACTGTCAGAAAAATCAATACCAACAATATTTTCTACATCGGTTAATTTATAATTATATGAGCCTAATTTATTATCAGGGCCAGGATATCTTGATGCCCAAGCAAACTGATATCCAACAACCTCAATAACTTCAGCATTTTCAGGAGCTGGACTCATAATTTGATTCCATTTAACAAGACCCCATCCAACAAGAACTGTTAATACAATTGCTGGAATAACAGTCCATATTATTTCTAATTTATGGTTTTCAGGATAATAATGAGCTTTTCTGTTTTCTTTAAATCTATACTTATATCCAAAATAAAACATTATAATTTGAGTTATTAAAAAAACCACAAATGTTATTGCTGTAGTTACCCAAAATAAAAACTCAATATCAGGAGCATGCTCAGATGCAATAGGTAAATAGTAATTATCAAATTCTTTAATTGAATACCAAAATATTCCAATAAAAAAAGTGAATAAAAAGATTACACCTAAAATAGCATTAATACTATTAGTTGTATCCTCAAAAGATTTAGAAATCTTTTGCGATGCTACAGTTAATATTTCATTTGATCTAAATATTTGAAATAAAACTATAATTAATAAAAACCCAATTAATAAAAAAATTCCGTTCATATTTTTACAGCAAATTTATATATCATGATGGACACTTTCACCTAACATAGGATGATTTTTTGCATTTAAATTTCTACTACTTAAACTCTTAAGAATAACAAATAAAAACATTGATAAATAAACTAAGAGAATACCAATTTCTAATAGCCCAAAACCATTATTTTCTTTTACTATTCCAGGAGTAATCATTAGATAAAAATCGATAAAATGACCGAATAAAACTACTGGACATGCAATCTTCAAGAACCTAGTATGTCTCTTACTTGCTCTAGTCATTAAGAATAAGAAAGGAAAAAAGAAATTTAAAAATAAATTAGCATAGAAAAAAGCTACATAATTATCACTTCTTAAACGTTCAACAAAATAAATTGTCTCTTCAGGTATATTTGCATAATAAATTAACATATACTGGGAAAACCATATATAGGTCCAAAAAACACTAAATGCAAAAACAAATTTTCCCAGATCATGAATTACACTAAAATTCAAATCTTTTAAATATCCATTTTCTTTTAGAATTGTTACAACATATGCTATAAATGCTAAAGCAGAAACCCACCAACTAGCAAAAACATACCATCCAAACATTGTACTAAACCAATGAGTATCAATAGATAAAATCCAATCCCATGCAGCTACAGAACTTGAAAGAGCATAAAAGACAACAAATATTATAGATAGAGTATATATTTTTCTCCAATATTTTTCTCCGCCATGAATATCCTCAAGAATAGATTCCTTAATTATTTTTTTATATAAAATATACCAAACAACAAAAAATAAAATCATCCTTGATAAGAAAAAAGGTAAATTTAAATAAGCTTTTTTTCCATCAATAATTTTATCATATCTTGAATCAGAAATATCATATAAATAATCATGAGTCCAATGAAAAATATCATGATTACCTAAAGCAAATGTTATCAACATAAGAGCAAATCCATAGGGTAACCAACTACCAAAAGACATTGGAACTCTAATGAATCCAGCTGACCAACCAGCCTGTGCGACATATTGAATTGCAACAAAAAATACTGCAGAAACTGATATCCCAACAAAAAATATATTATTTATCCATAAATTAGAAAAAACACGATGATACCATTGAAAACTTGAATGAGATTCATTCGCCAAACTATGTAATCCTTCTTCATGACCATGACCACTATTAATAACGAAGTAAGCTCCGATAACACTAAGAATTAGACCAATTAAAAACAGATAAACTAAGTTCTTTTTAATTGAAGTACTAAAAATAAAATTCTCTTTCATATCTATTGCTTCTGTAGTGTTTGAACATATTTTACAATTTTCCACCTATCCTCTATTGAAACTTGAGAACCATGTGCCCACATTCTTCCTTTCCCATGTGTTATCACATGAAATATGTGCCCCTCTGACTTATCCTTAACAGCTCTAGAATTATAAGCAGTTACTCCCTTATAAACTTTCCCAACTAATCCATCTCCCATTCCTTTTTCTCCATGACAATGAGTACAATATCTTGTATATAATAACTTACCTTCTTTTATAACTTCTTCAGATGTAACTAAAGGACTTTCAATAGTAGATGCAAGTTCTAAACTATCTTTTGGTATTCTATATGGTAAATAATCTCCTCTTTTAACAGTATTAGGAACCGGCAATCTCATTGTCATATTATTTGGATTATATGGATTTGAATTATAAAACTCACCATGCTCATCATCTGGATTTGAATCCAACCAGCTACCTATCTCTTTATCAGTAACTTGAGATAAAGGTTCATAAGGTGTAGAATGATACATTTGAGGTGCATATTCAACACCAGGATCATCTTTTCCTGCAGAACAAGAGATAATAAGTGTCCCTAATAGAATAATAATTATATAATGAAATAATTTATTCATATTTTAATATTTTTTTTATTTACTTCAGAAGCACCTGACTTTTTTAAAATTTTAGAAATATCATTAATACCAAGTGCATTCTTTTTTAATTCTATTGCTAAAACATGCTTATCATCTGTTGACCTTAAATCAAATTGAATTGGAACACCCCAAGGTTTTAGGTTACTAATCACAAAAAATGTTCCAACCATTCCAAATGCAGAAAATAACACCGTCATTTCAAATGTAACAGGTATAAATGCTGGAAATGGTAAAAAATCTTTTCCTCCCACAATCATTGGCCAATCAATTGTCATCATTCCAATCATCATAGTAAGAGCAAGACAAGTACCTAAAAATCCAAATCCAAAAGCTGCAATTGATAATCTAGATCTTTTATAACCAAGTCTATCATCAATACCATGAACAGGAAAGGGAGAATATACTTCATGAATATTTATACCCTTCTCACGAATTATACTTATAGCATTCAGTAAAACAGCATCATCTTCATAGATACCAACTAGAAAATTTTTTTCTTCCTTCATTTTTTTAAACTTTTAGATGTTTCACCTGTAGACTTAATTATACTTTTTACCTCAGCCATATTTATTACAGGAAAAAATTTAGAAAATAAAAGATACGCAGTAAAGAAAAGGCCAAAAGTAAAGAGGTAAATTCCTACATCATAAAATGTAGGATAAAACATAGCCCAACTAGATGGAAGGTAGTCTCTATGTAATGATGTAACTATAATTACAAATCTTTCAAACCACATACCAATATTAACTATTATAGAAATTATAAATGTTGCAGCAATATTTGTTCTAATTTTTTTAAACCAAAATAATTGAGGAGATATAACATTACAAGCCATCATTGAAAGATATGCCCACCAATACGGACCAGTTACTCTATTATAAAATGCATATTGTTCATATTCCACACCCGAATACCAAGCCATAAATAATTCAGTTACATATGCAATACCTACTATAGAACCAGTTACAATAATCACAATATTCATCATTTCAAGATGCTGAATCGTAATATAATCTTCTAATTTATATACTTTTCTAGTAATAATTAAAAGTGTTAATACCATTGCAAAACCAGAAAAGATTGCACCTGCTACAAAATAAGGTGGAAATATAGTAGTATGCCATCCGGGAATAACTGACGTTGCAAAATCCATTGAAACAATCGTATGAACAGAAAGTACTAAAGGAGTAGCAAGACCTGCTAAAACTAGTGCAACTGTTTCATATCTAGACCATGTCTTTGCAGCACCATCCCATCCAAAACTTAAAATTCCATAAATAAATGCAGATACTTTTCTTCCTGCTACAGTAGCTCTATCTCTAATAGTTGCAAAATCAGGAATTAATCCTATATACCAGAATACTAATGAAACTAAGAAATATGTTGATATAGCAAATACATCCCATAATAATGGACTTGCAAAATTTACCCATAAAGAACCATATGTATTTGGAAGTGGTAATGCCCAAAAAGCGCCTAACCATAATCTTCCCATATGCATTAGAGGAAACTGAGCAGCACATATTACAGCAAATATTGTCATAGCTTCAGCTGCCCTATTAATTGACATTCTCCATCTTTGTCTAAAAAGAAGAAGTATAGCTGAAATAAGAGTTCCTGCATGACCAATTCCAACCCACCAAACAAAATTAGTTATGTCCCAGGCCCAACCAACTGTTTTGTTTAATCCCCACATTCCAATTCCATCCCAAAGTGTTCTAAATACAGCATAACCACCAATAGCTAAAGCAATTAGAGATACTACCATTGCAGCATACCATGATAAACTAGGTTTTTCCTCTACCCTTCTACAAATATCATTAGACACATCATGAAGGTTTTTTCCTCCAGTAATTAATGGCTTTCTAAGATTTGATTCTACATGCATTTTATACTAATTTTTTATTTCTTACTTTTCTTAAATACCATACATTAGGACTAACCCTTAGTTCATCTAAAACATTATATGCTCTTTCTTCTCCAACTTTAAGAGTAGTTTTATCAATATCCTCAACTTGTAATAATTTGAAAATTCTACTTTCCTTATTTTTTATATCTCCAAAAACAATTGCATCTGCTGAACAAGCTGTAGCACAAGCAACATTAATTTCACCATCAACTAATTCTCTCTTTTCTATTCTTGCTTTTAACTTACCTTCTTGGATTCTTTGAACACAGAAAGAACATTTCTCCATAACTCCTCTAGCTCTAACAGTGACATCAGGGTTAAGTACCATTTTTCCTAAATCATTATTCATCGATATATTCTTATCAAATTGTTTATTATCATGATACTTGAACCAATTAAATCTTCTCACCTTATATGGGCAATTATTTGCACAATATCTAGTTCCAATACATCTATTATAAGTCATTTGATTCAAACCTTCTGTACTATGAGTAGTTGCTGCGACAGGACAAACTGTTTCACATGGTGCATTATTACAATGCTGACACATCATTGGTTGAAATGTAACTTCAGGATTTTCAGAAGCTTCTTCAAGACCTTTTAGATCATGAACATCTGCATCACTTGAATAATACCTATCTATTCTTAACCATGCCATCTCTCTTCTATTTAAAACTTCTTCCTTTCCAACAACAGGAACATTATTCTCTACTTGGCAAGCTACAGTACAAGCACCACATCCAGTACAAGCATTTAAGTCAATTGCCATTACCCAATGATGGTTTGGGTATTCATGACCCTTCCATAAAGTAACTTCTTCAGGCTTCTTAAAACCTTTACTAGTAGCTACTTTAAACTGATATTTACCAGAATTTTGATCCTTAGCATACTGATCTAAGTTTGTTTCTTGAATAATACTCTCTCTTCCCATAATTGTATGATGAGTTTGAGTTTGAGCAATTCTATATGTTTTAAAAGTATTAGAAACCTTTACATTCTTTACCAATAAATTTTGAACACTCAATGAGCTATCTAAAAACTTTAGAGCATCAAACCCCACATCATTTCCAACTGGACCTGAAAGTTTTCTGCCATATCCAAGAGCAACACCAATTGTACCTAATGCTTGACCCGGCTGAACTATTACAGGTAACTCAAAATCATTATTAGAAATATTTAAATTTAAAATATGTGTTGTCATTCGTCCAGAATCCGCTTCTATTTTTAATTCAGTAGCATCCTTTGGATTTATTGATATATAATTATCCCAACATACTTTAGAGATCGGATCAGGCATTTCTTGTAGCCATGGATTATTAGATTGAATTCCATTTCCAACAGTCACATTTTGATAAATATTCAATTCATAATTAGAAGATTCTTTAATTAAACTATGAGCTTTAGATATCTTTGAATGAGCTTCTGAAACAAGTTTTAAATTATTTATCAGAGACACTTTCTTTTGTTTCTCTACAGGTATAAAATTAGCAACTCCATCATGTAAGAGTTTATCCCAAAATATTTGAAATGGTTCTTTTGAATTTATAAGTTTTTGTTTACTTCTCCAGTTAAATTGCAATAATTCATAAAAACTTAATTCTGAATTATTCCATTTTAGAAATGAATCTTGAACTTGTCTAGTATTAAAAATTCTGCTTATTGTTGGTTGACTAAAACTAAAAGAGTTTTCTATAGGTTCAAAATCATTCCATGATTCTAAATAATGGGAATCTGGAGCAATCACGTTACATAAGATTGATGTTTCATCAATTCTATCAGAAGTAGATACCTTTATTGATACATTAGATAAATTTTGTTTTATTTCATCTGAAAGATAGTGATCATAAATAGGATTACAATTTAGAAAAATGACTGAACCAACATTTTTGTCTTTCAAGTCTGATAAAAACTTATTCATTTTTTTATCGTCCCCATTTCTAATATTATATGATTTAGATGTATCTATAGTAACTCCATAATTTTTAAGTAAATCATTAATCATATTAATTAACAATTGAACATACTTATCATTAGAACCAGATATTATTAGAGATTCACCAACAGAATTAAATAAATCTTCTGAAACTTTATTCAAAATATCTGTATTAATTAAGCTAAGTTTTGATTTATCAATATTAATTAAAGGAGCTCCATACCTTCTTGCTATAGAATTATATAAATATGAAATATAAATTGTACTTAAAGATGATTTTATAGGAATTCTATGATCTGCATTAGCACCAGTCAATGAAAGATTAGATTCAAAACTATATAACCTAGACATGGTCTTATTGTTCCTATTAACTTTTCTTGTCTTAGTAAACTGACGATTAAAAAGATTATGATTAAATGAACTTCCAAGAAAATCATAATCGAAAGAAACAATAGTTTTAGCTTTAGAAAAATCATAAAATGGAAGTTTTCTTTTTCCAAAATGCATATAATTTGCATCAAGCATCCCATTATAAGATACATGATCATATTGCACATGAAAACCATTATTATTTTTAACAAAATTATTTATTAATTCTAAAGATGAAGGACTACATATCGAATTACTAATTATGTATGTTTTTTTTCCAGATGCTTTTAATTTTGATAATTCATTTTTAATATAAATATCAATATTATCCCAACTAGATTCTTTATTATCCATTAGAGGTCCCTTGAGTCTTTGCTTATCATATAAAGTTAATACTGATGATTCAACCTGAGAAGAGGTAGATCCTACACTAACTATTGAAGATGAATTACCATCAATTTTGATAGGTCTTCCTTCTCTAGTTTTAACAATAATACTACAATAATCACTTCCCATTGAAAAGGTTGATGCATAATAATTAGCAATTGTAGGGTCAATTTCAACAGGTTTATTTACATATGGAATTGCTTTTTTAACAGGAGCTTCACAAGCTGCAACTGAGGCAGCTGCAATACCAAAACCCATCATTTTTAAAAAATCTCTTCTTGAATTATCTGAACTACCTTTTATAGGTAAGTATTCAGGAAATTCATTTTGAGCCTCTTTAATAAATTCTGTATTATTTTTAAGTTGCTCAAGTCCTTTCCAGTAAGTTTTCTTTTTTATACTCATATTTTTAATAATGACATTTTGAACATTCCAATCCACCAATATCTTGAACCTTTAAAGGATTCTTTGAAGATTCTTTATGCAAAGCTACAAGCTTATTATAATAATCATTCCCCTTAGAATTAACTTCTGTTTCTCTATGACAGTTTATACACCATCCCATAGTAAGTTCAGCATATTGATAAACAACATCCATCTCTTTTATAGGACCATGACATGTTTCACATTCTAAACCACCAACAGCAACATGTTGAGAATGATTAAAATAGGCAAGATCAGGTAAGTTGTGAACTCTTACCCATTCAATAGGTTTATTTTCTTCATAAGCTGTAAGAATTTTTTTTATTTCAGGTTCATCGGTATCAATAGCATTATGACAATTCATACAAATATTCACAGATGGTATATTTGCAGATTTCGCAATATTCACACCTGTATGACAATAATTACAATCTATTTCATATTGACCTGCATGAATCTGATGAGAAAAAGCTATTGGTTGAGTAGGTTGATAATTTTGTTGAATACCTACAGTATAAAGACCATCAATACATGATTTTACAAAAATAGCTATAAAAGCGAATGTAGTAACACCTAAAACTCCATTACTCTTAAGAAAGAGTTTTAAATTAAACTTACTTTTAACAACTTCTTTATCATCAGCATTTAAAAGTTTTCCACCGCTCTGTGTATCTCTTAAAATAACATATTTTTGAGAAAGATTAGTGAATTTGAATAATACAAAAATTATAATTAATAAAAGTAAAATATTAAGAGTAAGTGAAATATAAAAATCATCAGACTCAACTGAAGATGAAGTTTCTCCTGCTACTGAAACTTCAGAAACTACTGCTACTTCAATAGGTTTAAATGACTCATTTTTAATATATGTAATAATGGAATTTAATTCTTCATTAGAAAAATCAAAAGATGTCATTAATGTTTTATTATATTCATTATATAAATCAACGGCATATTCATCTCCACTTTGTATTACTTTTTGAGAATTTTTAATAAAAGCATATATCCATTCCTCTGATCTTCTTTCATGAATATTTCTTAAGGCAGGACCAATTATAACTTCATCTATTGCATGACATACAGTACAATTTCCTTTAAATAATGATTCGCCATTTTTAACAATAGACTGATCAAGTTCTGGTTCTGGTTCTTGTGCAAGTAATGGAAATGAAATGGTGAAAAAAAGGGATAATAATGCCGCACCAAATAATGGAGAAAATATTAGCTTTTTAAAGTTGAAGCGTCTTGGTAGTTTAATGAACATTTCAGCTGTTAATTGTAAACTTCGACAAAAGTAATGTTCGAAAATTTAACATCAAAAAATATATGGAATATGTAATTTATTTAGAATTATTCCAAATTAATTTTAATATGAATTTAATTCTAAATCTTTCTCTTTAATTATTCTTCTTAAAATTTTTCCAACATTTGATTTTGGAAGCTCATCAGTAAATGAAACATGTTTCGGACATTTATAATTAGTAAGCTTTTCTTTACAATACAATTTAATTTCTTCCTCAGTTAACGATTCATCCTTTTTAACAATCACTGCTTTTACAGCCTCAGAAGTTTTTTTATCAGGAACACCTATAACACCAACCTCTAATACTTTTGGATGAGACGATATTACGTGTTCAACTTCATTAGGATAAACATTAAAACCAGAAACTAAAACCATCTCTTTTTTTCTATCTACTATCTTTATAAATCCTTGTTTATCAATTACTCCTATATCGCCTGTCATTAACCATCCATCCTTAATAACTTCATCAGTAGCTTCTTTTCTATTCCAATATCCAGCCATAACTTGGGGACCTTTAACACAAATCTCTCCTCTTTCTCCTACTAGCACTTCTTCATTTTTATCATCTATAAACTTTATTTCTGTATTTGGGATTGGTAACCCTATAGAACCAATTTTATTAGTACCATCCAATGGATTTATAGTAACTACTGGAGAAGTCTCAGTTAATCCATAACCCTCCACAAGTGGACAACCAGTAACTTCATTCCATTTTATAGCTACTGATTCTTGTACGGCCATACCTCCACCAAATGCTACTTTTAATTTTGAAAAGTTTAAATTTTTAAATTTATTATTATTCAACAATCCATTAAATAGTGTATTTACTCCTGTTATTATTGAAAAATTATATTTTGAAAGCTCTTTAATAAAACCATCCATATCTCTTGGATTAGTTATTAAAATATTTTTTGCACCGTATTTAAACATTACTAAAGCATTACAGACTAAGGCAAAAATATGATAAAGAGGTAGTGCAGTTATTACAATTTCTTTGTCTTCTTTTAATAAAATATCCATGCATTCTGATACCTGAATCATATTTGAAAGTACATTATAATTTGAAAGCATGGCACCTTTTGAAACTCCAGTAGTACCTCCAGTATATTGTAAAAAAGCTATGTCATCAGAAAAAATTTCATGTTTCTTGAATTTATATCCCCCCCCAATTGATAATGCTTTCTTAAAAGAAACTGATGAAGGCAAAGAAAATTTAGGCACCATTTTCTTTATATACTTAACAACAAAATTGACTAAACCTCCTTTTACAGTACCAAGCATATCACCCATTTCAGAAACTATAACATGTTTAATTTTAGTTTCAGAAATAATTTTTTCAAGATTATAAGCAAAATTTGATAAAATTAAGATTGCCTTACACCCTGAATCATTAAATTGATGTTTCATCTCACTAGGTGTATACAAGGGATTTGTATTTACAACAATGATACCAGAACGTAATGCTCCAAATAATGCAATGGGATATTGTAAAACATTAGGAGATTGAATTGCTAAGCGATCACCTTTTTTCATTTTTAATGTTTCTGTTAAATACAATGAAAACTGCTGAGATAGAATATCAAGTTCCTTATAAGTAATGCCTTTACCCATATTTTCAAAAGCTATAGAATTTGAAAATTTTGAAAATCCTTCATCTAATAAATCAGCGAATGATTGGTATTCTTTAACGTTTACTGATTCACTAACACCAGTAGGATAATTTTTGATCCATATTTTTTCCATGAAGTAATTAATTGATTAATATAAAATTAGGAGAATTTTACTGAAAAAGAAAGGGGGAATTAATTTACATTAACACCCCCAGTAAACAACATTAACCCAAAAATGATAAACAAATTTAAAAATATTTAAAATTTATACTTATTCACTTACAATATAATCAGTTAAATCACCTCATTTTTTTTAAAAATTTAAATTATATTAGATATAATTGTAATTATTAAAATTAACCCAAGAAAAAATGAAAAATAATTATCATATTGATAATGTTGACTTAAAAATATTAGGTATTTTATCAAAAAATGCCAAAATGCCTTACACTGAAGTTGCTAAAAAAGTTTTTGTATCAGGTGGTACTGTTCATGTAAGAATGAAAAAACTTGAAAAAATGGGAATTGTTAAAGGAACCAAACTTCAAATTGATTATGATAAATTGGGGTATAGCATGACATGCTTTATGGGAATATATCTAGAAAAAAGTTTTTTATATAAAGATGCAGTAAGAGCTTTAAAATTAATTCCAGAAGTTATAGAGATTCATGCTATTACTGGACAATATACAATTTTTGCAAAAATCTTATGTAAAGATACTATTCATCTTAGAGAAGTTTTAGATACAAAAATCCATAAAGTTAAAGGTATAACTAGAACTGAATCTTTCCTTTCCATAGAAGAAACATTTAAAGATGTTTTATCTTTAAATGGAGCACAGAAATAGATATTTTTTATGATTTAATTTGTAATTTCTTAATTACCTTTGCACTTTAATAATAAAGATGAGCAAAGACGACAAAATACTTAAAGAGTTTACATCAAAGGAATATGAACATGGATGGTCTGTCGACCTAGATGTAGATCAAGCTCCAAATGGACTTAATGAAGATATCGTAAAGTTTATTTCTAAAAAGAAAAACGAACCTAAATGGTTGCTAGAATGGAGGCTAAATGCTTTTGATGTTTTTAAAAAAATGGAAGAGCCTAATTGGGCAAATTTAAATATTCCTAAAATTGATTTTCAAAAAATTTCATATTATTCTGCACCTAAACAAAAATCGAAATTAAAATCCATTGATGATGTTGATCCAGAACTCTTAAAAACTTTTGAAAGATTAGGAATTTCACTCCAAGAACAAAAAAGATTAAGTGGTGTAGCAATCGATGCAGTAATCGATTCCGTTTCAATTGGAACAACATTTAAAGATAAATTACGTGAGTTAGGAATTATTTTTTCTTCTTTTTCTGAAGCTGTTGAAGAACATCCAGAGTTAGTAAAAAAACATCTTGGATCTATTGTTCCTACAAATGATAATTATTTTGCCGCTTTAAATTCAGCCGTTTTTTCTGACGGATCATTTTGTTATATTCCAAAAGGGGTTAGGTGCCCTATGGAATTATCAACTTATTTTAGAATAAATGCATCAAATACTGGACAATTTGAAAGAACATTAATTATTGCTGATGATAGTTCATATGTTAGTTATTTAGAAGGCTGTACTGCACCCATGAGAGATGAAAACCAATTACATGCAGCAGTAGTTGAAATTTTTGCAGGAAAAGATGCTGAAGTAAAATATTCAACTGTACAAAATTGGTATCCGGGAAATAAAGAGGGTGTTGGAGGAATATATAATTTTGTAACTAAAAGAGGAATATGTTTTGGTGATAATTCTAAAATAAGTTGGACACAAGTAGAAACCGGATCAGCTATTACATGGAAATACCCTTCATGCATTCTAAAAGGAAATTATTCAAAAGGAGAATTTTACTCTGTTGCTGTAACTAATAATTATCAGCAAGCTGATACAGGAACAAAAATGATTCATATTGGAAAAAATACAAAATCTAAAATAATATCAAAAGGTATATCTGCTGGATTTTCTCAAAATAGTTATAGAGGACAAGTAAAAGTTATGAAAAGAGCTTCTAATTCTAGAAATTTTTCTCAATGCGATTCATTATTACTTGGCAACAAATGTGGAGCACATACTTTTCCATACATAGATGTTGAAAATAAATCTTCTATGGTTGAACATGAAGCAACAACATCTAAAATTGGTGAAGATCAAATTTTCTATTGCTTGCAGAGAGGGATTGATGAAGAGAATGCTGTTGCTTTGATAGTTAACGGATATGCAAAAGAAGTTTTAAATCAATTACCAATGGAATTTTCTGTTGAAGCTCAAAAATTATTATCACTAACACTAGAAGGTAGTGTTGGTTAAATCTAAATAAATAAAATGTTAGAAATAAAAAATCTTCATGTATCAGTAGATCAAACCCCTATCTTGAAAGGATTAAACTTAAAAGTTAATAAAGGAGAAGTTCATGCTATAATGGGACCTAATGGATCTGGAAAAAGTACTCTTGCTTCAGTAATTGCAGGAAGAGAAGAGTATAAAGTTGATAAAGGAAATATTAATTTTATTAATAAAGAACTATCAGAATTAAGTGCTGATGAAAGAGCAAAAAAAGGAATTTTTCTTGCTTTTCAATATCCAGTTGAAATCCCAGGAGTTTCCACTACAAACTTCATTAAAACTGCCGTTAATCAAATTAGAGAATCAAAAGGGAAAAAATCTCTTGATGCTGTCTCCTTTTTAAAGATTATGAAAGAAAAAATGAAGCTTGTTGATATAAAACAAACTCTTCTTAGTAGATCAATAAATGAAGGATTTTCAGGTGGTGAAAAGAAAAGAAATGAAATCTTTCAAATGGCTATGTTAGAACCCAAACTTGCTATTTTAGATGAAACTGATTCTGGGCTAGATATAGATGCGCTAAAGATTGTAGCTAATGGAGTAAATAAACTAAAATCAAAAGATAATGCTACAATACTAGTTACGCATTACCAAAGACTTCTTGACTATATAATTCCTGATTATGTCCATGTACTAATTGATGGAAAAATTGTTAAATCAGGTGATAAAAATTTAGCATTAGAATTAGAAGAAAAAGGATATGATTGGATTAAAGTCAATAATTAATTAGCCAATTTATTTTAAGAAATGAAGGATTTTACTTTAATAAAAGAAAATATAAGTAGAGAATCGAACACTTTACTAAAAAATAGAAAAAATAAAGTCTATAGTTCATTAGATAATGCACTAAGTTTTTATAATGAAGAATACAAATTCTCTCCCCTATTAAAAAAAGTATCTAAAAAGTTTGATATTTTAAATAGAAGTATTGGTTCTAAAATAGAATTATCCTTAAATAATAATCTACTTAAAAAATATAAGAATCAATTTTCAATAGTTACAATTAATGGGATTTATCAAGAAAGTTTATCTAAAATTCCTAATGGTTTAAATGTTAAATCATACAATGATTTAAATACAATTGAAAAAAAAGATTTTCATAAATCATTTAATTATCAAGATGACTCAAGTAAAGATATATTTACTTCTATAAATACCATAAATTGTAATGAGTCATTAATTATAAAAGTTGATAAAAATTATTCCTCTAAAGAACATATAAATATTTTAAACTTTTTACAATCAAAATCTGTTAACCACTTAAGAAAATTAATTATTTGTAATCCAAACGCTAAAGCAACTTTTATTGAAGAAATAATTAATGTAAATTCAAATGAAAATTTCTCAACATCAGTAACTGAAATTTTTCAAGAAGAAAACTCTGAAATAGAATATTTTACTTTACAAAATAACGATAAAGATTACCATTTTAATAGTATAAATATTTCTCAAAAACAAAATAGCATTTCCAATTGCTTTACATTTAGTTATTCAGGGGCCTTAGTTAGAAATAATTTAAATATCGAATTAAAAGATAAAAACTGTTATGCTAATATGTATGGATTTTATGCTTTAAAAAATAATGCACATGTTGATAACCATACTTCAGTAGATCATGTTGATGAAAATTCGATAAGTAATGAACACTACAAAGGAATTATGGATGGAAATTCAAATGGTGTATTTAATGGAAAAATCTTTGTAAGAAAAGAGGCACAAAAAACCAATGCCTTTCAATCTAATAATAATATTCTTTTATCAGATAATGCAAAGGTTAATACTAAACCACAATTAGAAATATGGGCAGATGATGTGAAATGCTCACATGGTTGTACAGTGGGACAGCTTGATGAAGAAGCTATGTTTTATTTAATGTCTAGAGGAATACCTAAAAACAAAGCAACTGCAATTTTATTAGGAGCATTCTTTGAAGAAATATTAGAAAAGATTGATAATGTTTTCATAAAAGAAAAAATTAAAAATATCACTGAGAAACAATTAGAATATTTTGCTCTATGATTAAATCATTAAATGTTGATAGTATAAGAAAGAAGTTTCCTATACTTAAAACTAAAATAAATGGTAATGATTTAGTCTATTTTGATAATGCAGCAACTACTCAAAAACCGTCTCAAGTAATAAATTCACTTGACTTTTATTATAAAAATTATAATGCAAACATACATAGAGGAATTCATTCACTTGCAGAAAAAGCAACTGAAGAATTTGAAAAAACTAGACATATAGTAAAAGATTTTATAAATGCTAAAAGTGAGAAAGAAATTATTTTTACTAGAGGAACAACCGAAGGTATTAATCTTGTTGCCACTTGCTATTCTAAAAGATTTTTAAAAGAAAATGATGAAATAATTATTTCAGAAATGGAACACCATTCCAATATTGTTCCTTGGCAAATGATATGTGATGAAAAAAAATTAAAACTAAAAACAATAAGAGTAAATAAAAATGGAGAATTAGATATTAATAATTTCAAAAATTTAATTTCTAATAAAACAAAATTCGTATCATTAGTCCATATATCAAACTCACTTGGAACTATTAATCCAATTAAAAAAATAATTAATATTTGTAAAGAATTTGGAATTAAAATTTTAATAGATGGAGCACAAGCATCACCTCATATCAATATAGATGTTCAAGAACTTGACTGTGATTTTTATGTTTTATCAGCTCATAAAATGTATGGACCTACTGGAATAGGAGTTATATATGGAAAAACTAAAATTCTTAATGAAATACCTCCATATATGGGAGGAGGTGAAATGATTAAAGATGTCACTTTCAATAAAACATCATATAATGAAATTCCATATAAATTTGAAGCCGGTACTCCTAACATTGGAGATGTAATAGCTTTTAAAGAAGCTATTATATTTATTAATGATACTGGAAAAGAAATTATTCACAACTATGAAAATAAAATTAAAGATTATACTCTTAAAAAGCTTCAAAGTATTGATGGATTAAAATTATTTGGAAATGCTAAAAGTCGAATAGGTGTTTTTTCATTTACAATAAAAAAATTACACTATTATGATTTAGGCTTATTGCTAGATGCTAAAGGAATTGCAATAAGAACTGGCCATCATTGCACACAACCAATTATGGATAAATTTAAGCTTGAAGGTACTGCAAGAATTTCACTAGCCATATATAATTCAATAGAAGAGATAGATTACTTTATTGATTCATTAAATAAAATAATTAGAAAATAAATTGGATATAATAAACTCTAAACAAAAAGAAATAATTGAAGAATTTAACATTTTAGATGGAGATTTTGAAATGATGTTGAATTATCTGATGGAATTAGGAGAGAAAATGTTACCTATAGAAGAGAAATATAAAGTTGAAGAAAATATAATTAAAGGGTGTCAGTCAAAAGTTTGGCTTATATATAAACTAGAAAATAATAAATTTGTTTTTTCTGGAGATAGTAATACAGCTATAACAAAAGGCCTATTGAGTTTATTAATTAGAATTTTTTCAAATAGTACACCAGAAGAAATTATTAATTCAAAGTTATATTTTATTAAAAAAATAGGTCTCAATAGATTTATAGGTACTCAAAGATCTAATGGACTAGAATCAATGGAAAATAAATTTAAAATTTTTGCTTTATCTAACATATCAAAAAATGAATAACGAAGAAATACAACTTAAAGAAAAAATTATTAGAGCAATAAAAACAGTTCATGACCCTGAAATACCTGTAGATGTATATGAACTAGGTTTAATTTATGACATTAAAATTTTACCTATAAATAATGTACATATTCTAATTACTCTTACATCTCCATCTTGTCCCGCTGCAGAATCAATTCCAAAAGATATAAAAGATAGAGTTGAAATGATTAAAGAAATTAATGATGTAGAGGTTGAGATTACTTTTGATCCTCCCTATACAACTGATTTAATGTCTGAAGAAGCTAAATTAGAACTTGGCTTTATGTGAAAATAAACAATTTAAATAGAATAATTATGTACCCTGTAGAATTAACAAAACCAATGGCTGAAGAGCTTACAAGTAATGGCTTTTCAGAATTAAAAACAACTGAAGATGTAAATAACAAATTGAGTGATACATCTGGCAAATGCCTAGTAGTAATTAACTCAGTTTGCGGATGTGCTGCTGGAGCAGCTAGGCCAGGTGCCTTAGAAGCTTTAAAAAAAGCAACAACTAAACCTGAACATTTATTTACTGTTTTTGCTGGAGTAGATTTTGATGCTGTAAATAAAGTTAGAGAAATGTGCCTTCCATACCCACCAAGTTCCCCTGCAATAGCTTTATTTGACAATGGAGAATTATTACATTTTGTAGAAAGACATCATATTGAGGGAAGAAATGCTAATATGATTGCTGATCACTTAATAGATGTTTTTAATGAATATTGTAATTAATAAAAAAAAAAGAATCTAATTTTATATTAGATATTATATTTGCGCAAAACTTAAAAAAATAACTATGGATAACATATTATACTTATTACCATCAACTGGTTTAGTTGCCCTTTTATTTGTTTACATAAAAAGTAAATGGGTAGAGTCTAAAGAAATTGGAACTGATAAAATGAAAAAAATTGCCGATAATATTGCTGAAGGAGCAATGGCATTTTTAAAAGCTGAATATAAAATATTGTCAGTTTTTGTAATCTTAACATCAATTTTATTAGCATATAAAGGAGTTTATGAAGGTACAAGCTGGCTTGTAGCAGTATCATTTGTTGTTGGAGCTGTTTGTTCAGGCCTAGCAGGTTACATAGGGATGAAAGTCGCTACTAAAGCAAATGTTAGAACTACAAACGCAGCACAGCATTCCCTTGGAAAAGCATTAGAAATTGCATTTTCTGGCGGATCGGTTATGGGTATGGGAGTGGTTGGACTTGGTATTTTAGGTCTTAGTTCTCTATTTATCATCTATGATTATATGTTTAATGATATAAATACTGTTATTAAAGTTATTTCTGGATTTTCATTAGGAGCTTCCTCAATTGCTCTTTTTGCAAGAGTTGGTGGTGGAATTTATACAAAAGCTGCTGATGTTGGTGCTGACCTTGTAGGTAAGGTAGAAGCAGGAATTCCAGAAGATCATCCTTTAAATCCAGCTACTATAGCTGATAATGTTGGAGATAACGTTGGAGATGTTGCGGGTATGGGAGCTGATTTATTTGAGTCATTTGTTGGTTCAATTGTTGGAGCAATGGTACTTGGCGCTGCCTTTATAGGTGTTCAGGAATTTCAAGGAAAAGAAATTAATGCAGTAATTCTTCCATTATTTATATCTGCAACTGGAATTATCATGTCAATAATTGGAACATTTTTTGTAAAAGTTAAGGAAGGTGGAAGTCCTCATACAGCATTAAATATGGGTGAATTTATTTCTGCAGGATTAATGGTAATATCAACATACTTTTTAATTCAATACTTTTTACCTGAAACTTGGACTTCTATATTATTTGAAGAAGAATTTATATATACATCTAACGGAGTTTTTGCTGCTACTATAGCTGGTTTATTAGCTGGTCTAGGAGTTGGAAAAGTAACTGAATATTATACAGCAACAGGAACAAAGCCTGTACTCTCTATTGTTAAACAATCAGAAACTGGAGCAGCTACTACTATTATTGCTGGTCTAGGAGTTGGAATGATGTCTACTGCTATCCCAATTATTTTAATTTGTATTGCAATACTTACTTCATTTCATTTTGCAGGTCTATACGGAATTGCAATTGCTGCAGTAGGAATGCTTGCAAATACAGGAATTCAACTTGCAGTAGATGCATATGGACCCATTTCAGATAATGCTGGCGGTATAGCTGAAATGGCAGAGCTTCCTCCAGAAGTTAGAGAAAGAACTGATAAATTAGATGCTGTTGGAAATACTACCGCAGCTATTGGTAAAGGATTTGCTATAGCATCTGCCGCTTTAACAGCCCTTGCTTTATTTGCTGCTTTCATGCAAACAGCAGGAATTACCTCAATTGATATATCTAACCCTACAGTAATGTCAGGATTACTTTTAGGAGCTATGTTGCCATTTGTTTTCTCAGCTTTATCAATGAATGCTGTTGGAAAAGCAGCTATGAGTATGATTGAAGAAGTTAGAAGACAATTTAAAGAACTCCCAAAATTAAAAGCTGCTCTAGAAGTAATGAGAAAATATAATTCAGACTTAACAAAAGCTTCAAAAGAAGACATGAAAATATTCAATGAAGCTGATGGTGTAGCTGAATATAGTAAATGTGTAGAAATTTCTACTCAAGCTGCATTAAGAGAAATGATATTACCAGGATTACTTGCTATATCAGTTCCAGTTATAATTGGATTTATAGGTGGTGCTGAAATGTTAGGTGGTTTATTAGCTGGTGTAACTTCATCTGGAGTTTTAATGGCAATTTTTCAATCTAATGCAGGTGGTGCATGGGATAATGCAAAAAAAATGATAGAAGAGCAAGGAAATAAAGGTACTGAAGCACATAAAGCTGCAGTAGTTGGGGATACTGTTGGAGATCCATTTAAAGATACTTCTGGACCATCATTAAATATACTTCTTAAATTAATTTCTGTTGTTGCTTTAGTTATAGCACCATTACTATAGAATATGTATAAAGAGAGAAAGAAAAAACCAAAAAAACAATTTGGAAATTTTCCATTTATAAGTGTAATTTTTAGTGTTTCTCTTTCTCTTCTTCTTTTAGGAATATTTAGTTTTTTTCTATTATCATCATTACAAATCAAAACATTAATAGAAGAAAATACTGAAATAAATATATACTTAAATAAAAACCTCTCTATAAATAAAATTGATCAAATTAAAAGAACACTTTATTCAAAAGATTATGTTCTAATAAATGACGAGAGTACTTTAGAATATATATCTAGTGATGACGCAGCAATAGAATTTTCAGAAGAACTCGGAGAAGATTTCACAAAGTTCTTAGGAAATAATCCTCTTAGAGATTTAATTATATTAAAAATTAATCCTAAATATTTTGATTCTTCACAGTTAATAATTGTTGAAGAAGACATAACAAAAATATCAGGTGTATATGAAGTGGATTATTCTAAAGACTTAATAAGTAATATCAATAAAAATATTAAAAGTATCAGCTTAGTTTTTATTGGAATATTTTTAATTCTATTTTTAATCTCGATTGTTTTAATTAATAATACGTTAAGGATAGCTCTATTCTCTCAAAGATTTTTAATAAGAAGTATGCAATTAGTTGGTGCAACATCTAATTATATTTTAAAACCTTTTTTAATAAGAGGAATGTTTTATGGAATAGTATCAGGAATAATTGCGTCAATTTTATTATTAATAATTATTACATTTTCTAATGATAAATTGAACGGATTAAATTTTATTGCTTCAAGTGAAAAATTAAGTATTATATTTATTAGTATAATTTTAACCGGAATAATAATGGTAGTAATTAGTACTTATACCTCAGTAAATAAATATTTGAATTCATCACTTGATGAACTATATAATTAATTATGAAAAACAAATCAGACTTACCATTTAATAAAAATAATTATATTTTAATGATTGTGGGTGTCTTTACAATAGCATTAGGATTTATAATTATGACACTAGATAAAGAAGATTATGGCTTTGGATTTCTTGGTATAACGCTAGGTCCTATAATTGTTTTAGTAGGATTCATCATAGAATTTTTTGCAATATTTTCAAAAAGTAAATAGTAAAAATGGAATGGTATGAAGCCTTAATTCTTGGGTTAATACAAGGTCTAACTGAATTTTTACCCATTAGTAGCAGTGGACATCTTGAGCTTGGGTCCTACCTTTTAAATACTGATACTTCCAAAAACCTACTTTTCTCTATAATCGTTCATATTGCTACAGCTATTAGTATTCTATATGTTTTTAAAAAAGATATATATAATCTTATTATAGGTTTTTTATCATTTAAAAAAAATAATGAATCGGAATTCATATTAAAAATTATAATTTCATCCATTCCTGTAGCTATTGTTGGTTTATTATATGAAGAAAAAATTGAAAAACTATTTTCCGGAAATATAACTTTAGTAGGTTCAATGTTATTAATAACTTCATTAATATTATTTCTAACATTTTTTCAAAAAAATAATTCTAAACAAAACATAACTTATTTATCCGCTTTTATAATTGGAATTGCTCAATCAATTGCAATTTTTCCTGGAATATCAAGATCTGGAGCTACAATTTGTACTGCTCTTTTTTTAAAAATAAATAAAGAAGAAGCAACCAAATTTTCATTTATAATGGTACTAGTACCAATTTTTGGAATTCTATTATTAAAAATCTATAAAGGACTAATGACACCTGGTGTAATTAATTATTCAGATGATATTCTTATTTATTTAATAGGTTTTATATCAGCTCTTATTAGTGGAGTAATTGCATGTAAAATGATGATAAAAATCGTAAAAGAAAGTAAGCTCATATACTTTGCTTTCTATTGCTTAATTATTGGTTCATTTAGTCTTTTATTTGGATTTAAAAATAATGAAAATTCCCTATTTACAATTAAGCCTATTATGAGTATTGAAGATTTAAGAAATATAGCTTTAAAGTCCTCTCCTCCCGAAGTCTATTCTGAAGATGATACCATAAATCTTGTAGATATAGAAAGTTTAAATAATTCTATAAAATTAGATATTAGGTATGCTACAAAAAATAATTTTATGCAAACAAAATTTTATAAGCAACCTAAAGCATTTTTAAATTATGCTCCAGCACAAAACCTAATTTCCGCACATAAAGAGCTTAATGATTTTGGATATGGAATTGTAATTTATGATGCCTATAGACCTTGGTTTATTACTAAAATGTTTTGGGAAGGAACACCAAATGAGTTAAAACATTTTGTTGCAGATCCAAATAAAGGATCAGTACACAACAGAGGATGTGCAGTAGATATAGGACTCTATGATTTAGAAACAGAAAAAATAATAAAAATGATATCAGGATATGATGAGTTTTCTGAAAAAGCTTACCCAGATTACCCTGGTGGAACATTAGAAGAAAGAAAAATAAGGGATTTACTAATAGATATTATGAATAAAAACAATTTTGATGTTTATAAGTATGAATGGTGGCATTTTGACTTTCAAAATTGCAACTCTAAAGTATTAAATTATTCATTTGAAGAATTAGATTCTTTAATTTCCTAATCTTTTATTAGCATTATTAATACTTTCCTCAAAACTTTCACTGATAATAAAAATTTTTTCTTTTTGAATAACTAACCTTTTATTTACATCTTCTAAATCTATATTTTCTTTTCCACCTTCTTTATTCATTGGATATTCATCAAAAGGAAATTCATTACTAAAATCTTTCATAAACATCATCATTAGTCGATGAGAATTTTTAAGATCAGAAACTAATCCAACTGATAATGAATCATTAGGAAGAGTTGATTTAATATTATTTTCAAGCTCTTTTAAATCACTCATTTTTTCCATAAGAACATCATGTTCGGTAATTATTTCATCTAATATCTTACTATTAGAATCATCTAAATTTGATGAACATGATATAGAAAATATAAAAAGAAGTACTATGTATAATTTTTTCATTTTTAATGATGTTTATGTCCTCCAGGAGAAAATTGAATTGCAGCTAATAAGTTTCTTTTTAAATCAAGCTGAATACCATCAAGATTCTGATACAAAGGTAGTGTGTATTCTACTGAAAATCTAAAATTTCTGAAAGTTCCTTTTGGGATTGAAATATTTAAACCTAAACCTGATTTTATTATTTCATAGCTAGAATTATAAGGATTATTTAGAGTAACATCTATTGGGTTTAATCTTTCATCTTGTCCTTTATCTTTAGTCTTAAAAATATTTTTTTGCCTATAACTTATGCTGATTGTTTTTGATATTTTATAAGCTAACCAATAATTAAAATCAAAATGACTTCCATATTGGTAATAATCATAATCTGTTATCCCCCTATTCATGGTTGAATACAAATTAATCATTGGTTGAAGTCCTGCAGAAATATTTTTAGACTGATATAACATAGTAAATCCAATTAAAGCACCTAGGTTACCAGTTCCTAATTGCATAGCATAAGGTAAAAATTCATTATTAAATTTTTTATCAGTACTTCCTAGTGGTAATTTTATTCCAACATTAGCATGAGCCCTTAATGATTTGTTTTTAAAAAAATTTATAAGAAATTGTAATTCGATATCTCCAAATCCATTAGAAGAATTTAAAATATCACTCTTTGTACTAATTACCATTTCTTTATTGTGATAATTAAAAACACTTAGAAAAGTAATATTATCAGTAAGCCCATACATAAAATCTAAAGAATGGGTTTTAAAAGATAATGATGAAACATACTTATTATAATTCTCAAGAATATCATCATATAGAACTGGAGTATTTCCATTAATGTTACCAGACTTATACTCAGAATTGAATCTATAACTCAACATAATTCCATTTTTTGAATGAGTATGATCGGCATAAACTCCTGCAGGAGAATGAGAATCTGGTCTTGAGGTATCCCACGCAAATACCTGTATTTTTTTAAAATGATCAGTTATATCAATAAATTTCTGGTTATCTAGAGGAGCAATTTTATTATTTTCAGATAATAAATGACTGACTAAAACTTCAATTGATTTTTCTAGATCATTTGCCTTTGAAGACTCAAATAACGCAATTACCTTATCATCATTTTTTCTATCAAGAATAGCACCTTTATAGTTATCAATAACTAATTCTATATCTCTTTTATAAGTCCATCCGTAAACAATAGAAATAAAATATCTACTATCACTGTCAATTTTAATCCTCTTATTTGTTAAAATATTTTCAAAAATATCAGATACTTTCCCATCGCTTACAGAAAATGTCTCATTAAAATCAATATGACTAACTAATTCAAGAGATATTTTATTTTTTTTTAATAATGATGCAATATTATTATTTTGTCCAAACAAAGAAATCTGAGGTAAAAGAAAAATTAAAAGTACTAATCTTATCATTCTATAATTTTAATGCTAAAATAAATATTTTAATTTGCTGGATGAAAAACTTCAAATAAAAAAATGGATTCTATAATTGATAAATATAACTTAGGAGAAACCATTCTAATTGATAAAAGTTTAGATTGGACTTCTTTTGATGTAGTTAAAAAAATCAGGAATACAATCAAGTGTAAAAAAATTGGTCATGCAGGAACACTTGATCCTCTAGCTACTGGGCTATTAATTTTATGTACTGGAAAAAAAACAAAAAAAATAAATGAATACCAAAATTATCCTAAAGAATATATAGGAACTTTTGTTTTAGGAAAAACAACTCCTTCTCATGACTTAGAGACAGAAATTAATTTTGTAAAATCTACAAAAAATATAATGGAAAAAGATATTTATAATCTATCGTCTTCATTTATAGGAATTCAAAATCAGTTACCTCCTAAATTTTCAGCTGTTAAAATAAATGGGAAAAGAGCATATTCATTAGCTAGAAAGAATGAAAAAGTAATACTTAAAAAAAAAGAAATTGAGATCTTTGATTTTGATATAACTTCAATAAGTATGCCTGAAGTAAACTTTAAAATTAAATGCTCAAAAGGAACTTATATCAGATCTATTGCTAGAGATTTTGGAAAAAAAATAGGATGTGGAGCTTATTTAGGTAAATTAAGAAGAACTAAAATTGGAAATTTCAATGTTAATAATGCTCTGAAAATAGATGAAATGATAGAAAATATAAATAAAGAAAAAATTGAAAGTATTAAATAATAATATATCATTTAATAAAAATGAATACATCGTTGCTACTATAGGTTATTTTGATGGTATACACTTTGGTCATAAAAAAATTTTAACTTCTATTGTAAAAAATGCTAAATCAAATAAAGGTTTAAGTATGGTTATTACTTTTTGGCCTCACCCTAGAATTGTACTAGGAAAAAATAAAAAAATAGAACTTCTTTCTACAATGAAAGAAAAAGAAAATATTTTAAAAAGTATTGGGATCGACTTATTATATGTTATAAAATTCACAAAAGAATTTGCTAAAATAACTGCTAAAGACTTTACGATTAATTTTTTATCTAAAAAATTAAAAATCGACAAACTAGTTATTGGATACAACCATAATTTTGGTAATAATAGAGAAGGAAATTATAATTATTTAAAAAATAATAAAAATCTTTATCAGTTTAAAATTCAAGAAATAAGTAAGCAACAAATAAATAAAGAAATTGAAATAAGTTCTTCTTTAATTAGAGAGAACCTAATAGAAGGAAATATAAAAAAAGCATCTAAGATGCTTGGATATAATTACTTTTTAAAGGGTAAAGTAATTAAAGGTGATGGAATAGGATCTAAAATAAATTACCCAACAGCTAATATAAATATTGAGAACTCTAAAAAACTTATCCCTGGAGATGGAGTATATGCTATAATAATTGAAATTAAAAAAATAAAATACTTAGGAATGCTTAATGTTGGATATAGACCAACAGTAAATGGAAAAGACAAAAGATTTGAAGTTCATATCTTTGACTTTAATTCGAACATTTATAATAAAAAAATTAAAATTGAATTTATAGAAAAAATACGTAATGAAAAGAAATTTAAGAATTTAGCAGAGCTAAAAAATCAACTAAAAAAAGATAAAATCCAAACAATAAAAATTATAAATAAAAAATGAAAAAATCAGAAATTAAATTTTTAGTAAGTCTTGATAAAGATAATATACCTGAAAAAATAGAATGGAATGCTGAAGACAGTTCCAACAATAAATTATCTGATACAAAAGCTATAAGTCTATCATTATGGGATGATAATAAAAAAAATACTCCAAGCATAAATCTTTGGACTAAAAAGATGAAAACTGATGATATGAAAAAATTTTATGTCGATTGTATAGGTGGTTTAAGTCAAAGCATTCTTAATTCTACAGGTGATGAATTCATGTCAAAAGAGACGAATATTCTATGTGAAAAGCTCATTGACTACCTCAAAAATAACTCTGATAAATAAACCTAAATATCTAAAATTTCGTTATTTTACATTGTTAGTCTTATAACTAACTAACTATTTTTAACCAAAAACTATAAAGTGTATGAATAATTTTGTAAAGAAATTAATCTGCCTTTTTCTATTATTTACAATTTCAAATTACTCATTTTCTCAGAGTACTACTATATCTGGTAGTGTATCCGATGAAAACGGTGCTTTGATTGGAGTAAATATAATAGTTAAAGGTAAGGTACAAGGTACTATCTCAGATAGAGATGGAAACTTTACTTTAAATGTTAATGAGACACCATTAACATTAGTCTTTTCTATTGTTGGTTACGGAACTCAAGAAGTTGATGTTTCATCTAATGTATCTAATTTAGACATAACAATGTCTGAAGATGTTTTACTTGGGCAAGAAGTTGTGATTTCAGCTTCTAGAGTAGAACAAAGTATACTTAGAGCACCAGTAACTATAGAAAAAATGGACTTACTAGATATCCAAAATACAGCTACTGCTGATTTTATGGATCAACTTGAACATATAAAAGGAATCAAGGTAAGTCGTGGAAGTTTAAATTTTGCTGCTGTTAATACTAGAGGATTTGCTACAGATGCAAATACTAGATTTGTTCAGCTTGTAGATGGAATGGATACATCAGCTCCACTTCTAAACTTTCCTACTGGAAATCTTGTTGGTATTAATCCACTAGATTTAGAAAGCATTGAGATTGTCCCTGGAGCATCGTCTGCATTATACGGACCAAATGCATACAACGGTACAATGTTAATGTCTAGTAAAAGTCCTTTTGAATATCAAGGACTTTCAGTTCAAGTAATGCAAGGGTTTACACAATCTGCACGAGGAAATAATGATAAAAATCCTTATGCTAAATATAATCTTCGTTACGCTAAAGCTATCAATGACAAATTAGCTATAAAAGTTAACTTCTCATATGACTTAGCTGAGGACTGGATTGCTAATGATTATACAACTAATGCTGAAAATACAGGTAGTACTGTAGATCTTTCAGGTCAGCCAAACTTTAATGGATTAAACCTTCATGGTGATGAAACACAGATTGTTCTTCCAATTGGAGCATTAGCTGGAGCTCAATATGCTTCATTTGGTGTATTGGATTTAAGAAGAACTGGTCTTCCAGAAGAATCATTACTTGATAATAATGAAGCTAAAAACATGAAATATGATATTGGCCTTAACTATAGAGTAAATGATAATTTAGAAGCATCATTACTGTACAGAAAAGGTGGTGGTAATACCATATATACTGGTACACAGAAATATGCGCTTAGAGATTTCGGTCAAGAATTTTATAAGTTAACCTTAAAAAGTGATAGAATGGACTTTAAAGTCTATCAATCAGTTACTGATGCTGGAAACTCTTACAACATAGGGGCTCTTGGAGCAATTATGAATGAAGCATTTTCACCTAGTGCAACACAATGGGTTCCTACATATATACAAAGTTATATTGTTGCTATGCAAGGATATACTCCATACCCAGCTGGGGATGTAGTTGCAGCTCATAATTTTGCTAGATCTCAAGCTGATGCAGGTATTCCTGCTATTGGTTCAGCAGAGTATAATGCAGTAAGAGATGCTGTAATGGCTGGTAGATTCCAAACGCCTAGTGAAGGTTTACCAAGTGGAGGTTCAGGATTTTTCGATAATTCTAAATTAACACATGCTGAAATTAATTATGATCTTGCAGATTGGTTACTTGTAGGTGCTAACTATAGAAACTATAGTATTTTCACTGAAGGAACAATATTTAATGAAGATTATGATGGAGATGGAGTTAACGAAAGAATATCTATTGGAGAATGGGGAGCTTTTGGTCAAATAAACACAGAAATTGTTGATGGCTTAAACTTTACAGGATCCTTACGTTATGATAAAAATCAGAACTATGAAGGAAATGTTACTCCTAGATTAGCTCTTGTTTATTCATTCGGAAAAAATAGTAACATAAGAGTTAACTATCAAACTGGATTTAGAAATCCTGATACGCAATCACAATTCATATACTTCCCTACTGGAACATCTACTCTTCTTGGTACAGCAAAAGCTAATGCTGAAAGATATGGTGTTATGGAAGGTGGTGCATGGAGCGCTGCTTCTTATCAAGCATTTTTACAATCTGGAGGTATTCTAGATGCTGCAGGAACTCCTGTTGGAGGAAATGCAAGTTTACTTACAGAAATGTATGTAGATTATATAAAACCTGAAAAATTATCTGCTTATGAAATTGGATATAAAGGTGTAATTGGAGGTGTTCTGCTTGCAGATATCAACTATTTTAAAACTTTCTACACTGATTTTGAAGGTGGAGAAAATGTTGCTCTTAAACTTCCAACAACTCATAAAGGTAACCCATTGCCTGCTGGTTCTATTTTTGCTTTAAATAGTAATAGTAAGGACGAAGTTCAAGCATGGGGAATTGGAGTAGGATTAACTCTTGATTTAGGTCTTGGTTACACATTAGTTGGTAACTATAACTTTATGACTGAGGAGATAGACTATGCTAGTGAAAACAGTACTTTTCTATCTTACTTTAATACTCCTGAAAATATGTATTCTTTCACTTTTGGAAATAGAGAATTATTCAAAAACTTTGGATTTTCTGCTAGTTTAAGATTCCAAGATGAATTTTTATATCAGAGTACTTTCGCAAATATGAATATTCCTGCTTATGGTTCTTTTGATGCACAGGTCAACTATAAAGTTGAGAGCATTAAAACAATTATTAAGTTAGGTGGAAATCATATTGGTATTGGAAATAATGATTATAGGACTAGAGCTGGAGGACCTTTCGTAGGAAAGACCTTCTATCTATCTTTAACATTTGACGAATTCTTAAACTAATAAATTGATAAATATGAAAAATTTCAAATATATATTACTAACAACTATATTTTCATTTATAGGTATTTCGTGTGAACAAGAAATGACTGAGTTATCTCCTTTCCCATCGGCAGGGAGTAGTTCTCCAAGTGGTTCAAGTGGAAGCGCTGACTTTACGAAGTTTGCAACTATTGGAGGAAGCTTTACTGCGGGTTTCATGGATGGAGCTCTTCACGATTTTGGACAAACACATTCTTTAGGTAGAATGCTATCAAATCAACTTTCTTATGCAGGTGGTTCAACAACTTATAACCAACCAGATATTAATTCTGCAAATGGTTATTTAGGTTCAGGCCCTGATGGGGTTCCTGGAACAGCTGATGATCAAGGTAGAACATACTTAACACAAAGTGCTTCTACTGGAGCAATTGGAATTAGTTTTACTGAGGGTGATATAGCCTCTGTATTAACTCCTTATTCAGGAGATAAAGCAGCGCTAAATAATTTTGCCTTTCCTAATTCTGTTTTAGCTATGTATTTAACACCAGCTGCTGGAGGACCTAATGTTCCTGCTAATCCAGCATACAATTCATTTTTTGCTAGATTTGATGCTTCAAGTGCAACCGTAAGTCCTTTAGGACAATTTATCGGTTCCGGAGCTTCATTCTTTATGTCTTGGTTAGGACATTCTGACTTTATAGGATATGCTGCAAGAGGAGGTGATGCTGCACAAGTACCAAAACCTGATGCTGCTACTTTAGGAGCTTACTATGGTCAAGCGCTTGGCGCAATGCTAACACTCAACCCTGCATGGAAGGGTGTTGTAGGTACTGTACCAGATATATTAGCTTCTCCTTATTTTCAGTTTATTTCTGCTACTGTAGCTCCTGCTAATGCAATAATTCCTCTTAATGCAACGGATGATGCTGCAACACTAGCATCTTTAGCTGCACTTGCAGGTGGTTATAATCAAACAGTTAATGGTTTAGCTGCTGGAGGCGCAATAACAGCTCAAGAAGCTACTGCAAGACAATTAGGTTGGTCTGCTGGAGCTAATGCTGCACTTGTTAATGATGAAAACCTTACTGACCTTGGACCTTATTGGGACGGGATGGTAGGTGCTGGACAACTTGATGCTCCAACTAGAGCAATGTTGGAACCATATAGAATAGCAAGACATGCTGCTGCTGGAGAAATTCTTCCATTATCAGCACAAGCTGTATTAGGATTACCAATTAGTCCTTCTATGCCTACTGCTGTTTGGGGAGTATCATACCCTTTAAGCGATCAGTACTTTTTAACTGGTGCAGAACTTATGGAGTTTGAAATTGCTAGAAAAACCTTTAATGGTGCTATAGCTGCTGCTGTAGCTGCAAGTGGAGGTGGAAGAGTTGCTGTTGCTGATTTTGATGGTTATTATGAATCTCTTGCAGGTTCCGCGCCATTCACAAACAATAATGTAGTAGTAACTTATGACTTTGCTCCACCAACTGGAATGTGGTCAACTGATGGTATACATCCAAATGCAAGGGGTTATGCTCTTGTTGCAAATAAGTTTATTGCTGCTATTAATGAAGCTTTTGGAGCTAGTGTTCCTAGCGCTAAAGTTGGTGACTTTACAGGTGCCGCTTTACCAGTAACAGTGAACTAAAATTCACATATCTTTATAGTTAAGAAAAGGGCTAACATTTTGTTAGCCTTTTTTTTGTTAAATTGTAACTATGTCATTATCCAGAAGAAATTTTATAAATAAATCATTTGCTATTGGTAGTCTATTTCCACTTATATCAATGAATTATAGTAAAATATCAAAATATAATTCCCAAAAAAATTTGGATACCTTAGTTGATGAAAATTATTGGAACTCAATAACTAAATTATACCATCAAAATAAAGATTTTATAAATCTAGAATCAGGCTATTTTAGTCCCTCCCCAGAAATTGTAAAAAATTATTGGATAGATTTTGTTAATGAAATCAATGAGTCTCCCTCATACTATATGCGAACAAGTCAAAATGAGCTTAGAGAAAAGGTGCGTACAGATCTAGCTAAGTACTCAGGAGTTAGTAATGAAGAAATTTGTCTTACCAGAAATACAACTGAATCAATGAACATTATTATTCAGGGTATTAAACTACAAAAAGGAGAAGAAATACTAAGAACTAACCTAGAATATCCAAACATGATTCAAGCTCTAGATATGAGAGAAAAAAGATTTGGAACTAAAGTTCAAATTGTAGATGTTCCTATTCATCCAGAAAGTCAACAGCAAATAGTTGATCTTATTATCAATGCTATATCTGCAAAAACAAAAGTTCTTCTTGTATCGCACATGGTTTTTTTAAATGGTCAGGTGTTCCCTGTAAAAGAAATCTGTAGAAAAGCTAAAGAAAGAGGTATTGAAACAATTGTTGATGGTGCCCATTCATTTAGTCATGTGGATATGGACATTTCAGATATTGGATGTGATTATTATGCCTCAAGTTTACATAAATGGCTAGGAGCACCACTGGGAAATGGATTATTATATGTAAAAAAAAATAAAATTAATAGGTTATGGCCCCTTTTTGGTGATACAGATAATGCAGAAGATAACATCATGAAACTAGAACATTTTGGAACCCGACCCTGCTCAAATCAAAATGGAATAATTGCAGCTATAGACTTCAACCTTAAAATTGGAAAACAAAAAAAATCAGATAGATTAAAACAATTACAAAGTCGATGGACAAGCATCTTAAAAGAGGAAAAAAATATTATCATTAATACTCCATTAGGCAAGGGGCAATCTTATGGAATAGCAAATGTTGGAGTTAAAGGAATGACGCCACCAGAATTATCTGACAAGTTATTTAATAAGTATAAAATTTTTACTGTTCCAATTAATGGCTCCAGAGGAATCTATGGAATTAGAGTTTCTCCTAATTTATATTCAACTATTGAAGATATTGATAAATTTATTGATGCAATGCTTAAAATAGCGGCATAGTCTTGTTAATTTTATCTTATGTCCCTAGCATCAAAGTACGATCCCATACAAATAGAAGATAAATGGTTTAAGACCTGGCAGGAAAAAGGATTTTTTGATTCTAAACCAAATCCCAATAAAGAACCATTTAGTATAGTAATTCCACCACCTAATGTAACTGGTGTCTTACATATGGGTCATATGCTAAACAACACCATTCAAGATATACTCACTAGAAAAGCTAGGATGGAAGGAAAAGAAGCATGTTGGGTACCTGGAACAGACCATGCCTCTATAGCAACTGAAGCAAAAGTTGTTGCTATGCTAGAAGAAAAGGGAATCAAAAAAGAAGATCTTTCAAGAGATGAGTTTTTA